>ENA-UPXC01000085-UPXC01000085.1-human-gut-metagenome-genome-assembly--contig:-NODE-85-length-134622-cov-11.879520_pt1 | contig 134622 bp, 115 predicted proteins | sample MGYA00250047_ERZ773371 | MGnify/ENA primary metagenome ERZ773371 (study PRJEB29103, sample SAMN06111975) | human gut metagenome | biome: human gut; feature: ankylosing spondylitis patient; material... | reverse complement strand
TGGATTGCGGTATCGGTAACAGCCATTGCGGTGGTGTAGTCATCGGCAACGCCGTCTGCACGGTGGGTGCACTTGATCACCATCGGGGCACCGAACTTGCCGGAGTCGATCAGCTCCTTGACCTGACGGTAGCCGCGGTCGTAACGGCGCATGAAGCCAACCTGTACGAGGTGCTTGCCGCCTGCCATCTCGGCCTCAACGATCTCCTTGCCGTCAGCAGCGGTGTTAGCCAGCGGCTTCTCAGAGAATACCGGCTTGCCGGCCTTGATCGCTGCCAGAACCGGACCCTTGTGGAACTGACCCGGGGTGGTAACTACAACAGCGTTTACGTCCGGATCGTTGATTGCTTCGTTGAAATCGGTGTAAACCTTGGTGCCGGCGCCGGCGATCTCAGCGCCCTTCTTTGCGCCTTCTTCAAATACGTCGCATACAGCAACGATGCGTGCATTGCGGATGCGGTTCTGGATACGCTCGATGTGCTCACGGCCGATCATGCCGCAGCCGATCAGTGCAATGTTCAGATTTTCCATGATAAAGCTCATCCTTTCAAAATATGCCGCTGTACGGCAGGGTTCAAGTCTAACGGATTATGTGCGAGTATTTCGGGAGCCGCAGCATTGCCGCGACCCCTGAAAACTCGGAAGAGAAGAGAGATTGTGTGTGTCTGTTTTACGCGCGCTTTGCGTTCTTGCGCATGTCGAGTACAACCGAACCGACAATGATAACGCCCTTGACAATGTTGGTCATGTTATCGTCTACCTTCAGCATAACCAGACCGTTATTGATAACGCCAAGGATCAGGATGCCTGCCAGAACACCGGATACACGGCAGATACCGCCGGTATGAGAGGTGCCGCCTACCGTTGCTGCCGCAATCGCATCCAGCTCGTAGTTCAAACCGGAGTTTGCCGGATCCGCAGAGCCTGCGCGGCCTGCCAGCAGCATACCAGCGATAGCAGCACACAGCGAGCACCAGATGTAAACCAGAATCAGGTTCTTCTCAACATTGATACCAGCTACGCGGGCCGCCTGATCGTTGCCGCCGATAGCATATACGTTCTTACCAAAGCGTGTCTGGGTCAGCAGGAATGCCGAGATTGCGAACATTACGAAAAAAACAACGATGATGATTGGGAATACGCCGCCAATACGGTACGCACCCAGGAAACGGAACTGCTCAGACAGGTTAGAAACCGGACGGTTCGTATACATTTTAGCACCTGCACGGCAGATCAACTGTGCACCGAGAGTAGCGATAAAAGGCGGGATTTTGGTATAAGCAATGATCGCGCCGTAGATTGCGCCAATGCCTGCACCAAGTGCCAGACCAATCAGGATAACCAACGGAGCTGGCAGAGTGCCCACACCCGGCAGAATGGCATTTGCATAGCCTTCTGGCTGCACGAGCGAAGCGGTGATGCACGCAACTAACGCAGCGGATGCGCCGATCGTCAGGTCGATACCTTTAGAAAGGATTGCGAACATAACGCCAAAGGCCATGATACCCTTGACTGCCTCACCGGAGAGCAGTGTCAGCAGGTTATCCACCGAGAAAAAGCTGGGCTGTGCGATACTCATAATGATGACCAACACGATCAATACCAGCCAGATTGAATTCTGGGACAAGAATTTCTTCGTATTAAATGTTTTCTGCATACCATGTACCTTCTTTCTTATTGTTCATCCGCAGCAGGCTGATATGGTATCTCGCTGGTTGCATATTTGAGAATCAGCTCACTCGAGAAGTCTTTGCGATCCAGGATAGCGGTCATAATGCCTTCGTGCATAACTACGATACGGTCGGACATACCCATGACCTCGGGCAGCTCACTCGAAATCATGATAATGGCCTTACCCTCACCGGCAAGCTTTGTGATAAGCGAATGAATCTCTGCCTTTGCACCAACATCAATACCGCGTGTCGGTTCGTCAACGATCAGAATATCCGGATTGGTCAGCAGCCAGCGCCCAACCAGCACCTTCTGCTGATTGCCGCCCGACAGATTCTGAATGGGCGTTTCGATAGACGGCGTTTTGGTGTTGAGTTTTTTAACGTATTCTTCGGTGTCTTCGCGCATTTTCTTATGATTCAGCGGGAATCCGTACTTTTTCAGGTTTGCCAGCACCGTATTATCCTGAATGCTCAGCAAGCCGACAATACCGTTGCCGCGCCGATCCTCTGTGAGCAGGCCAATCTTGTTGGCGATCGCATCCTCAGGAGACTTGATGTGCAGTTCCTGACCGTCTTTATAGATTTTGCCGCCTGTCATATGGCGCATGCCGAAGATTGCTTCCGCCGTCTCGGTGCGGCCCGCACCGACCAGACCCGCCATACCCAGAATTTCACCACGATGCAGTTCAAACGAAACATTTTTAACTGCGCGGCCGGCAGACAAATTTTCCACTTTAAGAATGGTTTCCCCGATCGGACACTCTACCTTGGGAAACATGTTGTTCACTTCGCGTCCAACCATCAACTGAATAACCTTGTCTACATTAAGGTTTTCCGCGCGATCCGTAGCGATGTATTCGCCGTCGCGATAAACCGTGATATCGTCCGAAATCCGGAAGATTTCGTCCATTTTGTGCGAGATATAAATGATAGCAACATTTTTTTCCTTGAGTTCTGCAATAATGCGAAACAAATGCTCGACCTCTGCATCGGTCAGCGAGGACGTAGGCTCGTCCATGATAACAATACGGCTGTCATAGGATACAGCCTTGGCAATCTCAACCATCTGCATCTTTGCAACGGTCAGGTTACCCATCTTCTCATCCGGATCAACGTCCAGATTCAGCTTGTTGAACAGCTCAATGCTGTCCTGCCGCATTTTTTTATGATCGATGATCAGTCCCTTGCGCGGTGCGCGGCCCAGCCAGAGGTTTTCGCAAACGCTGCGCTCGGGAACCGGAGACAGCTCCTGATGGATCATGGAAATGCCGGAATTCAGTGCCTCAAGCGTATTTTTGAACTGGATCTCCTTGCCTTCAAATACAATCTTGCCGGATGTAGGCGGATGAATGCCGATTAGACATTTCATCAAGGTAGACTTGCCTGCGCCGTTTTCGCCCATCAGCGTATGAACGGTACCGGGCCGCACCTTGAGCTGTACGCCTTTCAGTGCGCGTACACCGGGGAATTCCTTGACAATATCGGTCATTTCGAGGATATATTCTTGGCTCACTGCTTTTCACCCCATTATCTTGTTTGATTTAGGAAAGGGACATCGTTTCAATGTCCCTTTCCTCCTGACTGTGTGCTTATTCGTAATCTGCTACATTGTCCGGGGTAACAGGTTCGAACGGTACCCAGCAAATATTGCCAGTCTCATCGGTTTCATAATTCGTACCATCGTTGATTGCCTTGCCCTCGATCAGATTAACTGCAGCCTTCACAGCGCCATAGCCCTGACCGTTGGCATCCTGGAATACGGTCATCGCGAGCGTACCATCCTTGATTGCCTGAATACCATCTACCGTTGCATCGATGCCAACGATCGGGATCGAAGTCGGATCCATGCCCTTAGCCTTCAGCGCCTCTACCGCACCAAGTGCCATCGCATCGTTGTTCGCGATGATGCAGTCAAATTCGGTGTTGCCCAGCAGCGGAGAAATCATGTCCATTGCGTTTGCACGGTCATAATCTGCAACCAGCGGAGCCGCCGCCTGCGTTGCCTTGATGCCATTGTCCTCCAATGCCTTCAGTACGGAAGCGGAGCGCTGTTCAGTATGTACCAGACCCAGCGTGCCCTGCAGCATCAGATACTTAATCTCGGTCTTGCCCTTATCCTTGAAGTAATTAGCCAAAAATTCACCCTGATAGTAACCGGAGGTGTTCTCATTGGAAACAACCGCTACGGACTTGCCTGCTTCCAGAACGCTGGTATCGGACGGTGCGCGGTTAACGAAAACAACCTTCATATCACCGGCAGCCTCGATGCACTGCTGTGCCGTTGCGGCATCTACCAGATTGATCAGCACTGCGTCATCGCCTGCATTTTTAGCAGATTCGATAAACTGGAGCATCTTGCCGGTATCGTTCTGTGCGTCCTGCGAAGCGAGCGTAACGCCAAGCTCATCAGCCGCCGACTTTGAGCCAGCTTCCAACGTGCTCAGGAACTCATCACGCAGCGACATAATCAGCGTCATGCTATAGCCATCGCCCGATGCCTTGTCTCCACCCTGTGCGTTGCCATTCGAACCAGAACTGCCGCCGCAGCCTGCCAGCATGGATGCCATCATTGCCGATGCAATCAATCCTGCGAAAAGTCTTTTTTTCATTTGCTTTTACCTCATCTTTCTCAACTTTTTTCTTAGCCGTACACGTTCACATTTTGGAAAAATGCGATTTACGCTTGCCTTGATTTAGTTTTACACTCTTTTTCGATGTGCGTCAACCGGATTTTTGAATTTTCACCAAACCGCACAGACGAATCCTGTAAAAACTGGTGATTCTGTCTGCACAAAATTGTTATTTTATAGGCTTTGCACGACAGAGCGGGGGAATCGCTTATGCAAAACTACCCGCCTCAGATGCAGGATCTGACTGTTAGTTCAATCTCATAACAACTCGGTATTCATTTCGGATTTCACGTGTTTTGCTCATTTTATGGCGTTTACGGAAGATATATTGTACGAAAATATGAATAAAACACGGAAGGTCCGGAAAAGAGTGCATTTTTGCGTGCACGGCGCGAATGAGCAGAATCCGTACACGTGCACAATATTGTGAATACCGCTTTATTCACTTTATATATAGACTTATTAGGGGTATTATGTTATGCTTTAACTATAAAAACGGGAAAGAACCGTTCTGACAGAGGTGATATCATATGGCAATTACCCTGAATCAAATTGCTGAGATTTGCGGTGTGTCCCGCGGTACAGTCGATCGGGCACTCCATAATAAAGGAAATGTTCGCCCTGCGGTGGCGGAGCGGATCAAGGCGGTAGCCAACGAATATGGCTACACCCCCAACCGTGCCGGACTGGCACTGTCCCGCACATCGCATCCGATTCGCATCGGTGTGATCATGTTTTCGGTGCAGACCCCGTTCATGCAGATCGTTCTGGATGCCGCCCGGCGCGAAGCCCGCCGTTTGGCCGCGTTCAGCGTGGAGGTCATCTTCCGGCTGTCGCCCTCGCTTGATCCGGTCGAGCAGGTCTCGATGATCGAGGAGCTGGTCGAGCAGCATCATATCAATGCGCTGGCGATCACGCCGCTCGACTGTCTGCTGGTCGAAACCAAGATCAACGAGCTGATCGACCAACGCGGAATACCGGTCGTTATGTTTAACACCGATCTGCCCAACAGCCACCGGCTGTGCTATGTCGGGCAGGAAAACCTTTCTTCCGGCCGTACAGTGGCCGAGCTGATGCGTCTGGTGGCGCGGGAGAGCGGCACGGTGGCTACGATCAGTGCGCCCTGTATGTATCACAGTGCGTACCGCGAACGTCTGAAGGGCTTTAAGGAGGAGCTGCTTACCCCCGATTCGTCGCTTCAGCTGCGGGATGTCATGCTGCCGAACGATGACAGCAATGTGGTTTACGAGCATACGCTCCGTCTGCTGCAGGAGGTTCCCGATCTGACCGGTATCTACGCGATCACACCGGGTTATGCGGGCGTATGCAGTGCGCTGGTCGATTCCGGCCGCGCACGGGGGGTGCACCTGATCATGCACGATGAGATCCCCGCCAACCTGTACGAGCTTCGGCGCGGTGTTGCGGATTTTGTCATCGGACAGGATGCGGTGCAGCAGGGCGCACTGCCGCTGTCCCTGCTGGCCGATTACATTCAACTCAAACAGCAGCCGCCGAAGGAGTTTTACCATACCGATATTCGGGTGCTGCTGCGACACAATATCGAAAATTTGCTTTAATCCGGGTCAGGAGGTATTATGTCTGTTCCGCTTCCGACATTTCGCCGTGTCAGACTAACGCAGCAATGTGTGATTCATCCGCAGGATAAGGGCGGCAACTATCTGCCTTGCGCCTCGGAGGATTGGGTGCTGTTTGTTTCGCTTGCTGCGGACGGGGAGAAGATCATTCTGCGAACCGAGCACCGCTGTCTGCCGATCAAACCCGGCGGCGCGCTGCTGCTGCCGCCGAATGTCTGTCACGAGCTGCCGTTCGTACAGGCACCCTGTCTGATGCTGGAATTTTCCGCCGCGGATGACGGACAGGCGATGTTTGAGTTTCCGCAGTTACAGGGAACACCGGCATGGACGTTGCTGCAGCTGCTCTACTCGGAACAGACCACGGCTGCCGCCCGGACACCGCTTTTAGATGCGCTGCTGATGCAGATGGCGCCTATGGCGCATGGCTTCGAGCTGTGTGCGCCGGATGCCGCATTCTCGCTTGCAACCGAGGTATTGCAGCATTTGAACCTGTGCTTTGCCGATGAGCTTTCGCTGACCGAGCTGACCAATCGGTTTCACGTTTCGACCAGCCACATGATCCATATGTTCAAGGCGCAGTTCGGCCTGCCGCCCATTCAGTATATGGTACGCCGCCGGATCGGGGAAGCGCAGCATCTGCTCCGCACAACGGAGGACAGTGCGGGCGATATTGGCGGTCGGGTCGGCATGATCAACCGCAATTACTTTTACCGGATGTTCAAGCGTCTGGTGGGGGTATCGCCAGTTCGATACCGCGAGGTCATTGGCGAACGCCCGGATATGCTGGCTTGAGGAAACGACTTTATGGGATCGAGAGGCTGCTCGAAAAACGATAGTTTTTCGAGCAGCCTCAGGCACTGTGATTTAGACACAGTGCCTTTCTTTTTGTCTGGTTGTCGGAAAATAGAAGGGGAAATTATACAGAGTTTCCATGGCGTTCCGATCTGTGGAGGACAGCGGCACAAGACACAACCCCTGAATTTTGAACCCTGCCCCAAATTTTTGGGTCCATATTTTGAAACCTAAAAGACGCAAATCATGCGGTAAAAAATGCCCTCCCACAAAGGCGGTAGTACCGTCTATGTGAGAGGGCAAAATAAAACGGCGATTTGATTATCATTTGGCTTAATAATCAGATAAAACCGCGTAAAAAGCTGCCGAAAGGGCTTTCTGTGGTGACCATTCACTGCAAACCATCGCGCTGCCGCCAAGGCGGACAGGCAAGCCGGACTGTCATGTTTTTATCTGCGGAAGCGTACCGAAAAGGCAGCTGTGCCGCTGTTTTTTATGTGTATTTTACGCTTTTTTGAACGTTTTTCAAAAATGTTGTGTATTGTGTATGTGTATAAAAAGAGACAGGCTGTGACGCCTGTCTCTTTCTTTATCCACTTTTTCACATATTCTCCGCGCAGAGGATCTCGATCGGCGTGTCGATCTGGTCGTGCGGCAGGGTATGCCGCTGGACATAATCGCGCAAGGTGAGCAGCGCAAGATAGCTCTGCCGGTGGATATTCTGCGCGATGGTGAAATCTATTTCGCCGCTTTCCAGCAGGCGGCGGGTGGAGTCGGTCAGATCGTGGCTGACGATATGCACTTGTCCGGTCTTTTCCATATCGCGCACCGCCTCTACGCAGCCGGAAACGCTGTGATTCGCCATATAGATACCGCGGATGGACGGCGTGCGTTCGAGCGCGTCGCGCACCTTCTGGTAGCTGAGCGTATAGTCATTGTAGGTTTCAATGATCTGGATATGCCTGCCGGCAAAGCCGCGCTCATACAATCGCTCGCAAAAGCCCTGAAGCCGCATCCGATGGGCATTGAATTCCGGATTGCCGATCGCAATGAGCAGGCTGTCCTCCGGACGCAGATATTTCGCCATCAGCTCGCCGGCAACACGACCGCTGCGGATCAGGTCCTGCCCGATGAAGCACAGCCGGTCGCAGCCGGTCAGGTCGGTGTTCATTGTGACAAAGACGATCCCTTTTTCGCGCAGCTCGTTGATCTTCTGCACGATCGCGGCATGATCCTTCGCACAAACCGCAATGCCGTTCACGCCTTGTCCTGCCAGTACCTCCAGCCGTTCGACCGCCTCCTCCGGCAGCTCGGTTTCGCATTTCTGCACCAGAAATTCCACATTGAAATCGCGCAGAAAGTCCTGTGCGTCCCGCACGCCGCGCAGCAGCTCCTGACGCAGATAGCCGCTTTCGCTGGTCAGCAGCACACCCAGACGGCAAGGCGGCAGTTCAGCCGCCGACCGGCTCAGTCCGAGTGCGTCCGCCTGTTCGGCGCGCGGCGGTGCGTATCCCAGTTCGCGCATGGTGCGCAGCACACGCTCGGCAATTTCCGGCTTGACGTGCGGACGCCCGTTGAGAACGCGGTCCACTGTGCCGCGCGACACACCTGCCCGTTCTGCTATCGTGTTGATCGTTATTCGTTTTGCCATGCTGCAACCGTCCTTTGCTTCTGATAACAGTATCATATCATAGTTTTTCAATTTGTGCCATAGGCACACGAAAAAAACAATACACATTTTTGAAACCCGCAGAAAGCACTAAGATATATCGTAGAACAGCGTCATTTATTTGCTGAATTACAAAAATATCTGCGAATATTGTGACTATATCACAAAATTTCGAACAATCTTTTTTGTATCGGTGGAAATCTGAGTGTGCGCGCTTACAAAACGGCACAAAGTTTGCACAATCCGTATTTTGCAATAAATACAGCATTTTACATGTCATTGACAGTGCAAAAGTATCGTGCTATAAATAAATTGTGCTTAAGGCACAAACTAAAACAAAAGCACAAAACGAGGAGAGCGTGAAAGATGTTCAATAACGTAAAACTCGGCATTGCGCCGATTGGCTGGACGAATGACGATATGCCGCAGCTCGGCGGCGAGCTGACCTTCGAGCAGATGGTTTCCGAAGCAGCGCTTGCCGGCTTTCAGGGCACCGAGGTAGGCGGCAAGTTCCCGACCGACCCGGCAGTGCTCAACAAGGCACTCGACCTGCGCGGCATCAAGATCGCGTCCCAGTGGTTCTCCAGTTTCCTGTGCTCCACGCCGTACGAGGAGAACGAAAAGGCATTCATCCAGCAGCTGGATTTTCTCGAGGCAGTCGGCGCAAGCCGCGTGAACGTCTGCGAACTGACCCGCTGCCTGTTCGCAGAGGAGTGCTCGATGTTCGGCAACAACAAGCCGGTTGCCACCGACGAAGAGTGGGACAAGCTGACCGACGGTCTGAACAAGCTGGGCAAGATCGCTGCTGACCGCGGCTTCAAGCTGTGCTTCCATCACCACATGGCAACCGTGGTTCAGACCTTCGAGGAAACCAAACGCCTGATGGACAACACCGATCCGCGTTACGTTTACCTCTGCTTTGATACCGGTCACTTCACCTTCTCCAAGGAGGACGCCGTAAAGGCGGCGAAGGAATTCGGCCCGCGCATCGGCCACGTTCACCTCAAGGACATCCGTCCGGACAGGATGGAAAAGGCATATGCCGAGGGCTTCAAGTTCCGCAAGGCAGTTCTGGAAGGCTGCTTCACCATTCCGGGCGACGGCTGCGTAGATTATCCGGGCGTATTCAAGGCGCTGCATGACGCGCATTACGAGGGCTGGTTCATCGTTGAAGCCGAGCAGGACCCGGCAAAGGCAAATCCGCTCGAATACGCAAAAATGGCGCGCGAGTATATCCGAAAAACCACCGGAATCTGATATGATTCACTCATTTCTCTCTTTTTTCTTCTGTTCGGGTGCCGCGGTGCTCCAACACTGCGGCTGACCGAACGCAACGAGAGAAAAAACATCATAAACAAACGACAAGGGAGGCGGCGAGATGAGCGAATACTTAGTGGAAATGAACGATATCACAGTGCAGTTTCCAGGCGTTCTGGCACTGGATCATGTTCATTTTGACGCAAAGCCGGGCGAAGTTCACGTTCTGCTCGGTGAGAACGGCGCAGGCAAGTCCACCATTATGAAGGTACTTGCCGGTGTCAACACCAACTACGAGGGCGAGATCATCTACAAGGGTGAGAAGATCGTATCTCGCAGTATCGAGGAACAGCGAGAACGCGGTGTCAGCATTATTTTTCAGGAGCTGAACCAGTTGAAAAACCTCACTGTTGCGGAGAATATCTTCATGGGCCGTCAGCCGACGAAGGCCGGCGGACAGATCGACTGGAAGACCATGAACCGCAAGGCGCGTGAGCTGCTCGACAGCATCCACTCGGATATTTCCGAGAAAGCACAGGTGTCCTCGCTGAGCGTTGGACAGATGCAGATGGTCGAAATCGCAAAGGCACTCTCGTTCGACTGCGACATCATCATCATGGACGAACCGACTTCGGCGCTAACCGAAAAGGAAGTTGCCAGCCTGTTCGAGATTATCGACGGACTGAAAAAGAAGGGCGTAGCAATCGTTTACATCTCCCACCGACTGGAAGAAATTATGAAGATCGGCGATCGTCTGACCATCTTCCGCGACGGCAAGTACATCGACACCGTAAACGTCAAGGACATCACCATTGATCAGATGGTAGCCATGATGGTCGGTCGTGAAATGACCGACTATTATCCCAAGGTTGATGTAAAGCCGGGTGAAAAGCTGCTCGAAGTCACCGACATCAGGCAGGGCGACACGCTGAAGGGCATTTCGTTCTACGCTCGCGCAGGTGAGATCACCGGTTTCTACGGACTGATGGGTGCGGGCCGTACCGAGCTGATGCGTGCCATCTTCGGTGCAGACCCGTTCACGAGCGGTGAGATCAAGGTAAAGGGTCAGTCGGTTGCCATCAAATCCTGTGAGCAGGCGAAAAAGCTCGGTCTGGCACTGCTGACCGAGGACCGCAAGAGTCAGGGCCTGATCCTTGAATTCTCGCTCAACCAGAACATTTCTCTGGCAAACATGAACACCGCGATGACGTCGTTTGGCTTCAACAAAGCCAAGGAGACCGCACACAACCAGAAACTCGCGGACTCCATGCGCGTCAAGACCCCGTCGCTCGAGCAGAAAGCCAAGAACCTGTCCGGCGGCAACCAGCAGAAGGTCGTTATCTGCAAGTGGCTGAACACGGATTCCGACATCATCATCTTCGACGAACCGACTCGCGGCATTGACGTTGGCGCGAAAGCCGAGATCTACAAGATTATGAACGCACTCAAGGAGCAGGGCAAGGCGGTTATTATGGTATCCTCCGAGCTGGCTGAATGCATGGGCGTTTCCGACCGCATCTATGTTATGCACGAGGGTGAAATGACCGGCATCATCGAAGGCAAGGACATGAAGAACGTAACAGAAGAACTGGTAGTCGGTTATGCGACCGGCGCGAAAACAAATATGAAGTGAGGGCAAAAAGATGAAAGAGAAGCTGAAGAAAATCGACCTTTCCAATGCGTCCGCACTGATCGTGCTGATCGTGCTCTGTATTGGCCTGACTATCGCAGAACCGGCATTCGGCTCGGTGGCAAACCTCATCAACATTCTCCAGCAGGTAACGGTTATCGCCGTGCTTGCACTGGGTGTTAACGTGGTTATCTTTACCGGCGGCATTGATATTTCGGTCGGCTCGGTTGTAGCCTTCACCGGTATCGTCATGGGCAAGCTGATCGTTGAGAACGGCATGCCGGATATTGTTGGCGTTATTGCTGCTGTTCTCGTGGGCGCTGCCTGCGGTACCTTTAACGGCATTATGATCTCCAAATTCAAGCTGCAGCCGATGATCGCAACGCTGGCTATGATGTCCATGGCACGCGGCGCAGCCTACACGCTGGCTGACGGCCAGACCATTACCGGCTACTCGGCAGGCTTCCGCTGGATCGGTATTGCAAACATTCCGGGCACCGCTATTCCGGTGCAGATCGTATTCATGGTTCTGCTGTACATCGTGTTTTACTATGTGATGAAGTACCGCAAGTTCGGTCGCTACATCTACTCCATCGGCGGCAACGAAGAGGCAACCCGTCTTTCCGGTATCAACGTTGACAAGTACAAGACTCTCGCTTACACCGTTTCCGGTCTGTGCGCCGGTATCGCATCGGTTATTCTGGTAGCCAAGCTGAACTCTGCACAGTCGGTTGCCGGTCTGGACTACGAGATGGACGCGATCGCATCCTGTGTTATCGGCGGCACCTCGCTGCTCGGCGGCTTTGGTTCGGTATGGGGCACGTTCGTCGGCTCGATCATTATGATCGTCATCCGTAACGGTCTGAACCTGCTGAACGTATCCTCCAACCTGCAGAAGCTGGTTATCGGCGTTGTTATCCTGCTGGCTGTACTGGCGGACTCTATCCGCAACAAGGCTGCAGCAAAGAAGTAAGACCATTCGCATTTACAGAGTCGTTACCCCGTATGGGTGAAAATAAGAGAAAGAAGAAAGAATCGACAAATTGAGAGGAGCAACAAAAATGAAATTCAAGAGAACGATGGCAATGGTAATGGCAACTGCAATGATGCTGGGTCTGGCAGCCTGCGGCGGCGGCAGCAGCTCGGGCGGTTCGAGTGCCGGCGGCGATGATGAGGTAAAGATCGCGTACATCGTCAAGGCAAAGTCGGACGCATTCTGGACCAGCATGGAGGATGGTGCTGAGTCATTCGCAGAGGAAAAGGGCATCCACCTCGAGTTCCAGGCTCCGGAGAAGGAGACCGATGTAGAGAAGCAGGTGCAGATGGTCGAGAACGCCGTTATCAAGGGCTTTGACGCAATCGTCCTGTCCGCAGCAGACTCCAACTCGCTGGCTCCGGCTATCAAGAAGGCAAATGACGCAAATATCCCGGTTATCCTGGTAAACGACACCATGTCGCAGGCGGCACTGGATGAGGCAGGTGCTCACGTTGAGACCTATGTCGGCATCGACCAGTACGAGGCTGCATCTCTGGCAGGCAAGTACGCTGCTGAGAACATCAAGGATGCAAAGATCCTCTACCTCGAGGGTATTGCAGGTGTAGACGCACTGACTCAGCGTCTGGAGGGCTTTAAGGATCAGTGCGGCAGCTTCAAGATTGTTGCATCCCAGACTGCAAAGTGCGACCGCAACGAAGCGTTCAACGTTATGCAGAACGTGCTGTCCTCAAACCCGGAAGTAAACGCTGTTTGGGCTGTAAACGCTGAGATGGGTCAGGGCGCTATCCAGGCGATTGAGCAGGGCGGTTTCTCCGGCAAGGTACAGGTATTTGACTTCGACGCATCTCCGGACGACATCGAGGCGATCAAGGCTGGCACGCTGACCGGCACCGTAGCCCAGTATCCGAACCTGCAGGCTGAGAGCGCAATCCAGGCTTGCCTGGACGTTCTGGACGGCAAGACTCTGGAAGACCACATTGTAACCCCGGCAGCTCTCGTAACCAAAGACAACGTAGACAAGTTTGAGGCTGGCGAAGATATCACTGCACAGTAATTTGTGTTGGGCTTATGGGCGGCGGAACGCCGCCCATCCCATGAAAAGGAGCAATATACCATGAAATTTGATCGTTCTGCGTGCATCGAACCGATGTACAGCGAAATCCCGTTCCTTGACCGCTTTCAGGCGGCAAAGGACGATGGCTTTGAATATGTAGAGTTCTGGAGCTGGACCGACAAGGATCTGGATGCTGTCAAGGCAGCGGCAGAGAAGGCGGGTATCGGCATTTCCGGTTTCAACGGCGATGCGGATTATTCGCTGATTGACCCGACCCACAAGGAAAAATATCTGGAATTTCTCAAGCAGTCAGTCGCAGCGGCACGCAAGGTCGGCGCCAAGAGCGTTACCATTCACTCGAATGCACTCGGTGACGGCGGCATTGTGGTCAACCACTACACCGACCTGTCCGACACGGTAAAGCTGTGCTCAATGTACGATATGCTGCTCGAATGCGCCAAGATCGCCGAGGAAAGCGGCATTGACATGAACCTCGAGCCGCTCAACATCACCACCGACCATGTCGGCAACTATCTGGCGCATACGCAGATGGCGGCGGAGATGACGCGCCTGATCGCCTCGCCGCGCCTCAAGGTGCTGTACGATGTATACCATATGCAGCTGAATGAAGGCTCGTTGTGTGACACTATCGCAAAGTACGCTGACCAGTTCGGTCACATCCATGTAGCGGACGTTCCGGGCCGCCATGAGCCGGGTACGGGCGAAATCAATTACACCAAGGTGTTCGACCAGCTCGCCGAGTCCGGCTACACCGGCAGAGTCGGCTTCGAGCTGTTCCCCAAGACCACGACTGCTGAGGCGGTCAAGGCTATCATGACTTACTAAGTCATAATCATTCGCTTTTCCAATCTATCTTATTATAAAAAGGAGTAATCACTATGTTGAAAGTTGGTATTATCGGTGTAGGCTCTATGGGCACCCAGCATTTCCTGCGCCTGATGAACAAGATCCACGGCGCTACCGTTACTGCAGTTTCCGACATCAACGAGGCTCATGCCAAGGAAGTTATTGCGCCGTATCCGACCGTCCGTTTCATCGCGGACCCGATCACTCTGATCAACGATCCGGAAGTTGACGCTGTCGTTATCGTTTCCATCGACTCCACCCACGAGGAATACTGCCTTGAGGCTATCAAGTGCGGCAAGTACATCTTCTGCGAGAAGCCGCTGTCCGCATCTGCTGAGGGCGCAAAGAAGGTCGTTGACGCGGAGATCGCAGGCGGCAAGCGCCTGATCCAGATGGGCTTCAACCGCCGTTTTGACCCGGCTTACGAGGAACTGAAGGCTCTGGTCGTATCCGGCAAGCTGGGCGCACCGCTGGTTGCACACTGCGCACACCGCAACGCAAACTATCCGGCACAGTATGATGACGTTGTTGCCGTTACCGGCACCGCTATCCACGAGATCGACACCATGGCATGGCTGGTCGGCGACTACTTCACCAAGGCACAGGTTATTTTCCCGAAGTGCTCCCGTCACTCCAAGAACGAGAACCTGCACGATCCGCAGATCGTCATGCTGACCACTTCCTCCGGCATGGTCATCAGCTGTGAGATCTGGGTAAACTGCCAGTACGCTTACGACATCCGCTGCGAGGTTCTCTGCGAGGATGGCACCGCAACCCTGCCGCGTCCCTCCCGCGTGGACGTTTGCACCAACCAGACCCATTACAAGGGCATGACGACCGACGGCCTGGGCTACTTTGCCGAGGCATATGACCGCGAATTTCAGGCATGGGCTGACGCTTGCAACGCAGGCACCTACTGCAAGGCTGCTGCCTCTGCTTGGGATGGCTACTGCGCAGCTGTTACCACGGATTCCTGCCTGAAGAGCCAGAAGTCCGGTGCTATCGAGGCTGTTCCGCTGACCGACCGTCCGGATTTTTATATCGACTAAGGTTTCCTTTCTGATATTTCTTTATTTTCTCTATAGCGCGCTCCCCATCTTCACTCTGCAAGATGGGGAGCTTTGCCATAAACCACGGCATGGGTCGTATGTACGAGCCGGCGGAGGCCGCTGACCTGATGGCGTTTCGTGCGGGCGGTAGAGCGGATTATATTACCGGCGTTACCGTTACTATCGCCGGCGGCAAGACGTTGATTTGACGACAGAACAGAAATTCAATATATATGCCCAATGTCCGCCTTCGCGGCATCGCTCATTTCATCAATCATGCGGTGAGGGACCACAAAAACGAAAGGCGCCGCAAGGCAGGAAAGAGCAGCGCCTTTTATAGTTTGATACATCAGATGTTCTTAAGGCAACACCGCACAATTAAAGCCGCGGTGCTTTGCGGAAATTTTGTGCCCTGACTTTGTTACAATTTCACGGTAATACATCAAGTATTACCGCAAAACTGTGCCTCGTCAGTACGCAAAATTTACTCGCAAATCACTCTTGTTCAATTATGCGGTATTGCCTCAAAAATGCGCATAGTTAGGGCGGACGCATGTGTCGAACTCTGCGTCCGCCCTGTCTATAAACTGTTTATGCTGTCAAATGTGTGTTTGAATTACTCCCACAGGCCCTTGGACTTCATGTCGGAGACGTACTCGTCGATATTGGAGGAGTCGATAACCTTGGAGCCGGAATCGATGAAGGATTCAACCGAGCCGCCCTCAAGTACGGTAACTGCTGCTTCAACCGCCTTGTAGCCCATGTCGTAGCCCATCTGAGCGATGTCGATGGTCAGAGAGCCGTCCATGACAGCCTCGATGGCAGACTGGTTGCCGTCAAAACCGCACAGAACGGTATCTGCGTAATTGGTGTTGCCGGAATCCTTGATAACCTTTGCAGCTGCAAGCGCCATGTCATCCGCGATGGACAGAACTGCGTCTACGCCATTCGGGTACTTCTGGATAACCGCCTCCATAGCGGCTGCTGCCTTGTCCGGCATGGTATCGGTGTACTGCACTTCGAGCACCTGACCGCCTGCGGCTTCGATCGCATCGCGGTAGCCGCGCAGACGTGCTTCGTGCGTCTCGTCGCCCTGTACACCTGCAATGATAACCGCCGTCGGCTTGTCCTTGCCCAGTGCCTTGCAGGCCTCAGCAACCGCCTTGCCGCCGTTCAGCGCTGCGTCCTCGTTGCCGGTGCCAACGAAGCAAGCCTTCTTGTCCGAGGTGAAGTCGGTATCGAGTGCTACGACCGGCTTGGTCGCGGTATCTACCAGCGTTGCGGTAGAGGTGGACTGCTGCGGAGCGATAATAACGGCATCGATGCCCGGGTTGCCGAGTGCGGTCTCGATCATGTTGACCTGCTCATCATACGAGGTAGCCGAGGTCGGAGACTGGATTTCGACGTTTACATTGTCGTGCTCGCTGCCGTAAGCGCGCGCACCGGCAATAACCTTGTTGAAGTGACCGTCCGTATGCTTTACGATAACGGTTACGTTGTAGGCATCACCGGAAGCGGTGGAGCCGCTGTCGCCCGTACTGCCAGTCGATGCGGACGAACCGCCGCCGCATCCTGCCAGCATGCCGGCACACAGAGCACTCACTAACGTCATTGCTAAAAGCCTCTTTTTCATGGTTCAAACACTGCCCTTTCTCTTCTTCTCATATTGATTTTCTTTCTTCTCTATGGGGGTGGTGCTGGAATTGCGAAAATGCTGTGGACTTAATGAAAAATCTTTTTCTTTTACGGTATCACCGGACAATTCGACAAGAGCAATTGTTCGGTGATGCCGCACCAATTACTGGCTGATGGTCTGGCGCAGTGCGTCAATCGAGGTATGAACACCTGCGTCAACCGTCATGGTGAGGTCCTCCATCTCGAGGGAAACGTCTCCGTCGTAGCCCATCATGTGGCAAACGGAGAAGAATTCCTTCCACCACTGGAGGTCCTTGCCGCAGCCGACTGCAACGTAGTTCCATACACGGTCAGCGGACTCGGTAACTGGGCGAGGCTCGAGCAGACCGTCGGTGTCTGCCAGACCGCGCTCGATGCGGGCATCCTTGCCGTGAACGTGGAAAATGCAGCCCTTGAGAGCACGAGCAGCCGCAATCGGATCAGCGCCGAGAACCATCATGTGGGACGGATCGAGGTTGATGCCGAGCATCGGGTCGGTAGCCTCACGCAGCTTGAGCAGAGTCGAAGCAGACCAAACCATGGTGCCCGGGAATTCCTCGATAGCGATGTGCTCAATGCCGCACTTCTTGCAGTGTGCGATGAATTCGTTCCAGAACTCGATCGTTACCTTCCACTGGTACTCATACGCCGGAGCCATGAAATCCGGCCACGAAACGGTAGAGGTGATCCAGTTCGGGGTGGTGTCGGTTTCGCTGCCTGCCGGCAGGCCAGCCATCGCAACGATCTTCTTAACGCCCAGCAGACCTGCCAGAGTAGCGCAGTCGTACATGGACTTCTTGTATTCCTCGCCGGTCTTGCTCGGCCAAAGCGGGTTGCAGGACGTGTTCAAAGCGGAGATGCGCATGCCGCGCTTCTCAAGTTCGCCCATGAATTCCTTGCGCTTGCCTTCGTCCGCGAGCAGCTCCGCGGTGTTGCAGTGCTTGCGGGCACCCCAGCCGCCTGCGGTCATCTCGACCGCGTCGATACCGAGGGACTTTACCTTGTCAAGCATGTCCGTGTAGGACAGATCAGCGAATACGTCAGTGCAAATTGCGAGTTTCATATAAAAAACCTCACTTTTCTTCTTTTTTGTTGTAGTAGAAATCGTTGGAGCGATTTTTAGAGAGAGAATTTCAAGAGTATGTTATATAGGAGGGAATTTTTAAGCACCTTAAAAGGTTGCCGCTGCCCGCCTTACGGAAGGCAGCGGTACAGAGAAAAGAAATGAGAGAGTGTCTTAGTTTAGATGGAAATCGGGAGAATTACTTGAAATCTACCCATACGCCGCCCTTGTCAGCGGACTCTACGCACTTGGTTACCCAGCGGATGCCGTCGATGCCGTGCTCCAGATCCGGGTAAACCAGATTCTTGAGGGTCTCCTCGTCGCCGCGGTTCTTTGCATCCATTGCGATAGCGAAACGGGTATACAGGTTGCTCCAGGACTCGATCAGGCCGGTGTAGTGCAGAGCACCCAGGCGCTCGTACTCGAGAGCTTCCGGATTCAGGTAATCCATTGCACGAACCAGAGTCTGACGCGGCTGACCCTGTACTTCGTAGTACAGCTCATCCGGATGCATATCGTTCCACTCGAGGGAAGCCTTGGTGCCGACAATGCGGATGTGCTGGCTGCTCATGTCACCTGCGTTAACTGCAGATGCCCACATACGGCCAACTGCGCCGTTCTCGTAACGCATCAGGACGTAAGCATTGTCCTCCAGCGGTGCGCGGGACTTGATGAAGCTCTGGCGGTCGCACAGCAGCTGCTTCAGCTTCAGCTGCGGGCAGATCAGCTCGGACATGTAGAAGGTGTGGGTGGACAGGTCGCCAAGTACGAAAGACGGGCCGGACTTTGCCGGATCAACACGCCACTTCTGACCCTCAGCCTGCTTATCGCCGGTCGGGTCGCAAGCGAAGCCGTGTGCGTAGCGGAGGTCTACCATAGTAACCTCACCAATGTCACCGTTCAGGACCATGGAGCGCATCTGGCTCAGCAGGTCGAAACCGGAGAAGCCGTAGGTTACGCAAACGATCTTGCCCTTTTCCTCAGCCAGCTTCTTGATCTCCTCGCCTTCCTCAACCTTGAAGAACAGCGGCTTCTCGCAGATTACATGCAGGCCGGCTTCCAGAGCTGCCTTGCAGACCTCAAAGTGCTGGAAGTTCGGGGTTGCGATGTCAACAGCCTCGATGCCGTCCTCGCGCTTTGCTTCCTCAGCGAACATGGTCTTGTAATCCGGATAGAGGCGTTCCTCATCCATGTTCAGGTTCTTGCCGAAGTCTACGCAGCGGGCGAAGTCCAGGTCGAACGCTGCAGCCTTGAGTACGAACGAGGTGTTGTCTCGCATAGCACCCAGACGATGCTTGTAGCCAACGCCGGAAGTACGGCCGCCGCCTACGATACCCCAACGGAACGGACGAGCAATTTTCTTTTCACCGATAAACATAATATTTTCCTTCTTTCTTTGATTTGCAAAAAAGTGTTTGATTCTGTTTTTGTACTGCTAATTTTGATGTTTTGTGAAATACATACAACAAATTCGATTTATCTTTGTTTATTGTATCTATTTCCTAACTTCTGCCCTAAGTATAAAATGTTTTATGGATATATTCAATAAGCGTTTCTGCCGTAAAGTTCATCGATCCTGCTTTCTGCGAGAAAACACAGAAAACCAGTTCATCAATCCTGCTATTTCGTTCACGGATTCTATGAGGGCAAAATAAGGAAGGAGAAGAGTATATGCAAAGTGTTGATCCCGGCATCCGAAGTGAGTCAGTTTGTTTTCCGTTTACGCCGTCGCAGACCGCGAGAGAGCTGCTGTTTTACCCGACATGGTGCGGTCACTACTACTGCACCGCCAACTATTTTATGAAGCGCGACAGTTATCCGCCGCTGCTCATCGCCTACATCCGCAAGGGACGCTTCCGCGTGGAGTACCGCGGTGAATTCCATGTCGCCGAAGCCGGTGACGTGCTGCTGCTCGACTGCATCGAGCCGCACTACTACCACGCCGAGGACGGACTGGAGTTCGTGTACATGCACTTTGAAGGCTCGAACGCGCATGAGCTGTGCCGCCGCATCACCGACCGGCACGGCTGGCTCATCCGCCGCGACAACAACACGCTGATCGGCAATCTGCTGTACGACATGGTGCGCTTTTACGATGAAAACGGTGTAGAGACCGACATGCAGCGCTCAGCACGCATCTACCGCATGTTTGACCTGCTGCTCTCGCCGAGTGCTGCCGAGCAGTCAGCGGATACGCCGGTCGAGCAGGCCATCCAGTACATTCGCTCGCATATCGGTCAGCCGATTTCCGTGGAGGAGCTGGCGTCTACCGTGTGCCTGAGCGCATCCTATTTCGCGCATATGTTCAAGCGCCGCACCGGCTTCTCCCCTGCCGATTATGTAATCAACTCGCGCATTGAGCGGGCAAAAGTCCTGCTTGTGCGCACGCAAAAGCCGATTGCGGAAATCGCCGAGGAGGTCGGCTACTCGACCAGCGGCAGCCTGATCAACCTGTTCGTTAAGAAGGTCGGTACTTCACCGCGGCAGTACCGTATCCGGCATATGTCCAAAGCGATTGATGCGGTATGCAAAACCGATGTGCCGTTCATAGATACAGATGTACCGGAGCTGTAACCGTGCAAATACACAAAAAGACGCACATCGCAAGATGTGCGTCTCTGTCTGTCAAAATGTCATATTCCTGCAATTTAAACAATTCGTGCGCCAGTGCGCGTTAAAATGTTCACGGTCTGTTAAGACAACACCGCATAACGAGAACCACAGCTTCTTGCGCAGACTCCGGTCACGCTGCTGCGACGCTTTGCTGAAATTCTGCGTCCTGACTTTGCTGTACTTTCACAGTAATACTCAAGTATTACTGCAGAACCCAGCCTCGTCAGCACACAAAACCTGCTCGCAAATCGCCTTTTGTCTCATTATGCGGTGTTGCCTGAAAGGATGAAATGCAATAGATTTGTTCTGTTTTACAGTTCCTCGACCGACACGATGCCTTTACGCTTGCCGACCAGTGTCATCAAACGGTTTACCGTACAGCTGCGCGGCAGGCGCAGCGTGAAGATGGCGCAGGCATTGTGCTCCTCGTTTTCCGCCGCACGGGTGATCTGGATATTCAACACCTTGACATTGCAGCCGCGGTAAAGTTGGAGCACATCGTCCAGACACGTTTTATCCTCGTATTCCATATACACATTGATCTCGGGAACGTGCTCCAGCACACGGTACTCCAGCCGCGAGAACACCTGCTCTGCCAGCATGATAAAACCGGTGGCCAGAATGCCGCCCTCATAAAAGCCGCCGCCGAACGCCAGACCGATGATAGCCGAGGTCCACAGTCCGGCCGCCGTTGTCAATCCCTTCACATTCTGCCGCTTGGTAACGATGATCGTACCGGCGCCGATGAAGCCGATACCGGCAACAACCTGCGCGCCCAGACGCGCCATATCAGTAAAATAATGCATATTCAGATACAGATACTGACTGGTCAGCGTGGTGATCGCTGCACCGATGCAGATGAGGATATGGGTGCGGAAGCCTGCCGGACGACGCTTGTACGAACGCTCGATGCCGATGATGCCGCCGCAAATAAATGCACAGGCGAGACGCACAAACACAGAGAGTGTGGTAACGCTGCGCAGACCGTCAAAAACAGATAACATATTGCTTCCCTCCCGTTACAGCTCTTCGATCACACACAGGCAATCCAGACCGGCCAGTTCGGACAGCAGCTGCGTATGCGGTATTTTTTCATTCAGACGGATCGAAAAGATCGAGCTTGGATGCAGCTGCTCACCGCTCCGGTTGCGCTCGATGTCGATGTCATAGATCTGCACATTCTGTGCCTTCAGCTGATTGATGATCGTGCTGACATCATCCATCGAGTTAAACTCCAGATACAGATTGATGTCGCGCGCGTTTTCCTGAATGTATGCATCCACGATTGGGAACAGGCGGATGCTCAGAAAGATCATAGCAAACGCGATCAGTACGCATTCGTAAAATCCCGCGCCGACCGCAAGGCCGGTACACGCCGAAGCCCACAAGCCGGCGGCGGTAGTCAGTCCCTTGACCTGCTGACGGCCGGTGACCAGAATCGTGCCTGCGCCGAGAAAGCCGATGCCATTGATGACCTGTGCGCCGAAACGAGAAACGTCGGTTTTTATGCCGATCTCTGCGCAAATATCCGACCACGGCCCTGTCACCATGGTAAATTCGTACAGGCTGAGCAGCACGGTCAGCGTTGCACCCAGACACACCAGCATATATGTACGGAAGCCCGCCGGACGGCGTTTTCGTTCCCGCTCCAGACCGATGCAGCCGCCGAGCAGCATAGCCAGAGCGAGCCGCAGCACGACCGATGCAAAGTGAAATTCGCGAAGATATGCAATCGTTTCTGTCATGTTCTGCTCCTCCTCATTTCCTGCGGAAACCGTGTACGCACACGTTTGCGCTGATGGTCATTTTACACACCGTACTCCTTGGTATATATACAGTATAACACCGGATCAGGTCAAGTTTCATCCCTCACATTGTAAGAAGTATTTTGTTTATTTTTGTGTAATTTGTATATTCGCAAACGTTTGTGTATTTAATTATCTCCATATTATTATATATTAAGTTCTAAATATCTGCATTTGTGAAAATTTTTATTTTGATACGGCCTCTCCGAACTGTTTTTTCCCTTCCGCAGAGCGCAAATACCCCCATTCTGCACAGATTGTGCAGGATGGGGGTATTCGTTCCGTATCGCACGAACTGCGCCTGCACGCAGCACAAGGCACTTCCGCCTTACATGGTCCCTTCCTCCTCCATTGCGCTGAGCAGCGGCGTTACCATCTGCTTTTTGCGGCTGACTACACCCGGCAGCACGACCGAATGCTCCCCGCATTCCTTGCGGAACGCGGTATGTACCAGATTCTTTGCGCCCCTGCCGACATAGAGCAGTTCGGTCTTTTCCTCGATGATATCGGTCAGCATGACAAACTGCATGGACAGTCCGCTCGTCTTGAGATAGTCCTCCATATAGTCCAGCATTTTATCCCGTATGCCGTTCAGCTCATTCTCGCTGACACTCGTGATCTGCGAAATGGCGATTTTTTTATTCTGTACCTGAAAGTACTTGAAATCCATGTGGAACAGCTCATCCATCGAACGGTCGCGCAGGCACGAGCTGGAGCGGAACATCTCCGTTGCATACTCTCTGATATCCAGACCTGCAATCTGCGCCAGCTCCTCTGCAGCAGTGCGGTCGAGCGGCGTACAGGTCGGAGAACGGAACATCAGTGTATCCGACAGAATCGCAGAGCACAGCAGACCCGCGATTTTCGGTTCGATCGGCACATTATGCTCATGATACATTCCTGTGATAATGGTCGCGGTACAGCCGAGCGGCTGATTGCGGAAATAGATCGGCCCGCTCGTTTCAACCGAATCAATGCGGTGATGATCGATGATCTCAATGATATTGGTCGAACGAATACCATCTGCCGCCTGATCCCGCTCGTTGTGATCGACCAAAATGACCGACGGACGCTCCAGATCCAGCAGATTGCGCTGAGAAAACATTCCGATATACCGTCCCTGCTCATCCAGCAGCGGATAGTAGCGCATACGCTTTTTGGATACTGCGCGCTTTACATCCTCTACCACGTCATCGGGTTCAAAGGTGATCAGTCCCCTGCGGCGCATGACATGGCGCACCGGCACAGCCTGGCTGACCACCTTGGCGCAGCTGTATGTCGTCAGCGGCGTTGCGATGATGGATACCTGATTTTCACTTGCCAGCTTGCGGATGGTACGCGAGACTTTCGCGCCGAGCCCAATAATAATGCAGCCCGCATTCATCTCAATGGCGCAGAGCTGACTCTCATAGCGATTGCCGAGAATGACCATGTCACGCGGCCCGATATAATCCTCCAGAACATCCGGATTGGCTGCCGCAACCACCACGCTGCCCTGCTCGAACCGCTTTTCGCTATCACCGACAATCAGCGTACCATCCAGTACATCCACCAGATTGCGATAGCTTGTGCCGGCCTCCGCCAGTGCGTTCGCGTCCTTATCCTCCATATAGAAGCGCGCGATATCACTCAGCGTCAGCAGTCCTTTAAGATGACGATCCTCATCGACAACGGCCAGCGTCTGAATATCATTTTCGTTCATGTAATTCCATGCGCGGTGCAGCGACATCTCCTCATCAATACCGGGAATCCTGCGATACTGCACATCGCTCAGACACGGCTCAAACGACTTGATATAACGCGGCGCTTTTACGCCGAAGCGCTCAAGGACAAATTTGGTCTCTGTATTGACATGGCCTGCCCGGCAGGGGATATATGATTCTCCGGTCAGCCTGTGCTTAAGCTCTGCATAACAGATCGCAGAGCAGATCGAATCTGTATCCGGATTACGATGTCCGATAACAAAAACCGGGTTCATACTGTACCGACTCCTTTGTCTGAGAAATGACCGCGGGAACTGCTGTGGTTTTCCCAACGGTGTATGATTGCGGGTAAAAGGAAACAGCAGCACCGACCATGCCACTGATTCGGGTGCTGCTGTTCCCCTCGGGAAGAAATAGGACAATACCGCATAATACTGCAAGCAAATTTTTCTGCACGGACGAGGCGTGATCTTACAACAATACCTGATGTATTAACATAAAAGCACAGCAAGGTCAGGGCATAAAATTTCCGCCAAGCGCCGCGGCAGCGCGACCGGAGCCTGCGCAAGAAACCGCGGCAGCGCGACCGGAGCCTGCGCAAGAAGCCGCGGCAGCGCGACCGGAGCCTGCACAAGAAGCCGCTGCTTTAATTATGCGGTGTTGCCTTAGATATGGTCATTATGATTTTCCATGCGGATCATGCCGGAAACACCTGCCAGCTCCTGACGGAATGCATTCTGCGCGGACTCATATCCGTTCGGTGGAAAGCTTGCACGGAAGCTGATGATATAGGTGTTATGCGGAGTTCTGCTGAAGGACAGATCAAGCAGCTTCGCGAAATGCCGTTCTGCCAGATGCGACAGTTCCACCATGATGTCGCCCATATGGTCACATTCGATCTGCAGATCCAGTTCCGAGCGGCTTCTGGCGCGGATTTTTTCCTGAATCCCGTCAAACGCCACCAGTGTTACAAAGGCAATCACCGTACCGACCGCCGTGAGTACATAGTATCCCATGCCGACCGATAGACCGAGACAGGCAACGACCCAGACACTGGCCGCCGTTGTCAGTCCGCGAACGGTAAATCCCTCACGCAGGATCGCACCAGCACCCAGAAAACCGATGCCGTTGATGACCTGTGCACCCAGTCGCGCCGGGTCAGAGGGCGTTGTCCCAAATACTGCGATCGTCTGCTCATACAGGATGCAGCTTGTCACCATGACCACACACGAGCCGAGTGCTACCAGAATATGTGTACGGATTCCCGCCGGATGCGAGGTCCGTGCGCGCTGCGCGCCGACGGCAAACCCGACGATCACTGCACCCAGCAGACGCAGCACGATATCCACCACTGTAATTTTCCCCATTTTCGTTTCCCTCCTGTCTAAAATATTTGACCGCACCCTGCAATGGCAGGGTACGGTCAGAAAAAGAGAGAGAGATTGTTACGGTTACGTTCTTTTTCTTATTGCATCGTCAAGCGCTCTGCTCGATTTCGCTCCTCCAGATAATCCACCAGCTCCGGCAATTCCCGAATGATATGATCCGGCTGGTAAGCAGCATCTACACCGGCATCCTTCTGCGCCGACAGGAACGACTGGATCTGGATCGCGGCACCAAAATGCATTCGCTTTGCACCGATGATATCACGCGAGATCGTATCGCCCACATAGGCACATTCCTCCGGCTTCGCCTGCATCTGGCGCAGCGAGATCTGGAAAATAGACGGATGCGGTTTCCGGTATCCGGTCACGCTGGACAGGGTAACATCTTCAAAATAATCGCGGATTCCGTACTGCTCCAGCACATCGAACACCGAATAAAGCGATGCCGTGTTGGAGATGACGCCCAGATGATACCCGCGTTTTTTCAGTTCCTCCAGAGTCTCCTTGACCTTCGGACGAAGCTCGCGGTGATAATAGGTCACTTCCCACATGCCGGCCAGCCGTTCCGCTACCTCCTGCAGTTTTTCACGGTCCAGATTGAAGTCCGCCATATAATACTCCGGCCAGATTTCCTCCGGTTTTTTCTCCAGTTCGTTGGATTCGCTCCATTGTTTGTAGGTACGGATACCGCTGTTCAACTTGTTCCAGAAGGTAATGTCATTGCAGCCTGTACCCAGATCATGTTCATTGAGGAACGTCCGCAACTCTCCGGTAACCGAGTGAATCGTCTGATCATTATACCAGATATCCTCGAGCGTTCCTCCCATATCAAATAATATAGTGTTAATCACGTTTACTCCTCCTTCTGCGGCAGTGCAAGGGAGGCACGAACCACATTGTGATCGCTCAGCTCCGGCTGTGCATACCGGGCCAGCGCACTGTCCGGCGCAGCAAAGCCGCAGTCTGCCGTCAGTGTAGAAATCACACTGCTGCATTGCACGGTAAAGCCGCGCGGCAGCAGCCAATCCAGCTTCATATGCAGGCAGCCGCCTTCCGGCAGCGGTTTGCGCCGTGTGCAGTCCGCACCGCCCGAAGCCTCCCGCCATGCATAGCCTGCTGCAGTGCAGTCCTGCAGAATCGGTTCATACAGGTCGATCATTTCGATCGCCGCAGCCAGCTCCTCCGGCTCGTCACACAGATGACGAATCACCGCCTTGTCGCGTCCGTCAAAGGTATTAGTGTTGAGATCGCCGCCCAGCACAACGGGAATCCCCGGAAATACACGCTCGGCCTCCTGCAGCACAGCCTTCATCTGCTGCAGGCGTCCCGCACCGCTCGTCCGGTTTTCCAGATGGATGGATACCGCGCCGACCTCCTGCCCCTGCACATCCAGCTTTGCAAAAACCGCATTGCGGCCGCCGATGCGCTTCTGTCGGTCGTAATACCAGTTATACTGCTCCGGCAGGCGGAGCACCTCTGCCCACAGGATCGGCCAGCGCGAAAAGATCGCATTGCCGTGAAACCCGTGTGCAGCATCCTTCAGTTCGACAAACTCCAGTCCGAACACATACTGCATTCCCAGCGCACGGGCGATCTCTGCGGCAGTATCCCGCTCACCCGACCGGGCACAGCCGTTATCCAGTTCATTGGCCAGGATCAGGTCATACGGCCGCAGCGCCGGGCATTCCCTGAGAAAATCCACCGTTTCAGCAAGACATATGCCCCGCTCCATGTTGAACACCAGCGGATTCAGTTCTTTCTTCTGCGGCACCGCACCCGCAAACCGGGTCACGATCTCCGCCTCAAAAAACTGAGGAATATCCCGCATCACCGCATCCTGCGATTCCTGCTCCAACCGTGCCGCAGATTGCAGCACGCACTCTTTTGTCAGTTTTTCCATACTGCTCCCCTTTACAGGCGGCGCGGCATCGGTTTTTTGTACAGCTTGAAATATAGCGTCCACGATACCGCGTTGCCGACAAGGATCGGCATCAAGGTATACAGAAAGGTCACATACAGCATCATATTCCGGGCAGCAGGCTCCAGCTGGAACGCTGCGACCACGCACATGATCGTGATAACCGGCAGGCTCGCAAAGCTGTAAGGCACGATCCGCTTATCCGGCAGCAGAAACAGGATGCAGCAGACCGCAGTACCCACCACAGAGATCAGACCGCAGTGGATCCAGTTCTCTGCCATGCCTCCGCCGAGAGGCAGATTGTCATGCAGTACGCCGGTCAGCAGTGCATACATACCGCCGAATACCAGACAGAACAGCAGATCCACGAAAAAGCAGGTAACTGCCATCGGACTCTTGCGCTTGCCTTCCTTGGTTACGAATAAAGCCATTCTGTATGCTCCTTCCGCTTTTACTATCCGCGGCAGGCTTTTCAGCCTGCCGCGTCCGTATAGTTTTCTCTTTTGATTACGTCTTAGCCGAGCAGCGTCCAGAAGTCACGAACCGGGTTGATGTTCTCATAGATATCGGTAACGTTGAAATCAGAAACGTGCAGCTCGCTGTACGGGGTGGAACCCTCAGCCGGTTCGATATCATCGCGTACCGGCCAGCCGCCCAGCGTATTGAAGTACTTGTAGCCGGATACATCACCGTCTGCGCCGCCCATCATGAAGCGGACCAGCAGCTTGGCAGCATTCGGATGCTCGCACTCGCCGACAACGTACAGGGTGTTGATCTGCGGGATACCAGTGGTCGGCTCGAGGTTTACCGGAGCGAGGCACCAGTTGTTATCCTCGTTCTTACGCAGCTTGGAGGAAGCGCAGAAGCCAATCGGCGGATTGGTCTGACCCTTGGTACCTACGGCTTCCGCGATCTCGTCAGAAGAAGAGGTGAAGATGGGTTCGTTGTCATGCAGACGCTTGAGGAACTCATAGCCTGCGTTCTCGCAGCCGTCGGACAGCGTCAGCTCTTTACCGTACAGCTCCTTGTAGGAAGCAGCCAGCTCATCCGGAACATCGCCTACGCAGAAACCGGTGATCCAGGAGCCCCATGCCAGATTATCCAGCGGGTTCTGCATCATGACACGGCCCTTCCAGTCCGGCTCGGTCAGCTGCCAGATATTCGTCACCGGAGAACCGTCCGGATAAGCTTCGCTGTTGTAGAACAGCTGCGTCAGCTCGACATACATCGGGGTCTGCGTCTTGGTGTACTTTTCATCAATGTGCGACAGGATATCTGCCGGCTTGTAGTTATAGAACTTGCGCGGCAGAATATACTCGTTGTACAGCGTACCGTCCTGATCCTTGATATGCACCACATCGGCAACGTGCTGACCGGCATCATACTCACGGGTAACCTTTTCCAGCAGCTCGTTGGTGGAAATATCGAACGGCTCTACTTCAACGCCGGGATACTTCTCCATAAAGGCATTGGCGACCTTGGTGATACGGGAGGAAATCGAATAGATGGTTACCTTGCCCTCTTCCTTCGCCTTCTCGTACAGTTCCTCATCGGTCTCATCCGTGTTGAAGATACCGGAGGACTCTTCCCACTCGCTCAGCTGGAGCGTGCCCGCTGCCGCTGCCTCATTCGGATCCTGCGCAGCATCACTGCCCGGGTCCTTCGTCGCTCCGCCTCCGCCGCACGCGGTCAGCGAGAACATCATTGTTGCTGCCAGAATACCTGCTAAAGTGCGCTTGTGCTGTAACATTTGTTTTTCCTCCTTCAGTTTCCTCTCTTCTTTTCTTGTGAATGTGTGAATTGCTGGTATGGTGCTTATTCAACCGAATACTTGATGAGGTTTTCGGTTTTCTTATCAAATACGTTGATCTTGGTGGTGTCGATCGACAGATAGACCACCTGATCCGGGTTGTAATGCGTAATGCCGAGTGCCTTGATGACCATGCTCACGCCGCCGACCTTGACGGTGACCAGAGTCTCGGAGCCGGCAGGCATCGAGGTGTAAATATGCGCTTCGATGTCGGACGGGGACTGACGCGAGGTGTTGATGGCAATCTGCTCCGGACGAATGCCGAGCACTGCATCGAACGCTGCTTCCCGCGGCATATTCTCGTCCTTGAGATGATCGGCCGGGAATGTCATCCGGCCCAGCACGCTGTTTACTGTCAGACCAGAAGCGGAAACCTCTGCCTTGCCGTCAACAAAGTTGATGCGCGGGTTGCCGATGAAGTCCGCAACGTACAGGTTTGCGGGGTTGTTGTACAGCTCCAGCGGAGGTGCCACCTGAATGATGATGCCTTCGCGGAAAATCGCAATCTTGGTGGACATGGTCAGCGCCTCGACCTGATCGTGGGTAACGTAGATCATCGTCGTGCCGGTTTCGGTGTGCAGACGCTTAAGCTCGCTGCGCATATCCACGCGGAGCTTTGCATCCAGGTTGGACAGCGGCTCATCCATCAGCAGCAGATGCGGCTCGGAAGCGATAGCGCGGGCGATTGCAACACGCTGCTGCTGGCCGCCGGACAGCTCGGACGGGTAACGGTCTACATACTGGCCGATCTGCATTCTCCCAAGGGCATCCTTGATGCGGCGATCTACCTCATCCTTGGGCAGCTTCTGGATATTCAGACCGAACGCGATGTTCTCGCGCACCGTCATATGCGGCCACAATGCGTAGGACTGGAATACCAGGTTAAGGTCACGTTCGCTCGGAGGCGCGAAATGAGCCTCCGCAGCGTTGACGATTTCCTTGCCGTCCATGTGAATGGTGCCGTTCTGCGGCTTCTCCAAGCCGGATACTACACGCAGCGTGGTAGTTTTGCCGCAGCCGGACGGGCCGAGCAGCGTCATAAAGTCACCGTCTTCAATCGTGAGGTTTACATCCTTCAGAATGTGGTTCTTACCGTAGAATTTATCAATATGCTTCAGTTCAATTTTGCTCATTTTCCAAACTCCTTTTTTCCGGTTATACCATGCGGATCAACCGCCCATGCTCTTCGCCAGATCTGCGTCGCCAAAGATATTCGCCAGTGCGTATACCAGGAATACGATGGAGAACATGACGATTGCCACGCAGTCAGAAGCCTGCGGAGAGTTACTGTTCTGATACTGGAATGCCAAATACGGCAGCGTGGAGGTTTTCGGGGTCATCAGCAGGATGATCAGATCGAGTTCCTTCATAATGGAAACGAAGATCAGCATGAAGCCCGAAATGAAGCCGCCCTTGGAAAGCGGGAATACAATGCGAATAAAGCGCTTGAAGAAGCCTGCGCCTGCAATCTCGGCTGCTTCCTCCAGCTCGCCGCCGATCTGCAGCATATTGGAGGTGCCGGCGCGGGAAGCGAACGGCAGATGCTTTACAACAGAGGTGATGGTCAGCAGGGCGAACGTGCCGTACAGGGACGGAACCAGTGTTACGCCGAACAGCTGCTGCGGAGTGGAGAACATCGACAGGAAGATACCGCCGAATGCGATGGACGGGATCAGATACGGAATGAATACCAACTGCTCTACGACCTTGCCGTGCAGCTTGCCGCGGCCCTTGGCGCAGATATAACCGATGATCTGACCGAAGATGGTGCCGAATACACCGTTTACAAACGTCAGCTTGAGGGAATTGATCAGCGAATTGATAAAGTTAGCATTCTTGAAGATACCCGGCTGGCCTTCCATTACCGTTGCGATCGGATCGCCGATCCAGTAGTGCAGCGTCAGGTTGGACAGCGAGTAGTCGCCCTGCCGGAGCATAAAGGACTCGAGGATCAGCAGTGCGATCGGCATAATGATGCCGAAAACAAAGAACAGGAACAGCACGGCCGTGATCAGCAGCTTATGCTTGCCCAGACGGATCGGGGTGGAACGGCCGCCCTTGCCGCCGATGGTGGCGTAGGACTTGCGCGAGCCGATCAGCTTCTGGTTGACGAATACCGAGATCGAAGCGATGCAGATCATGATGAGTGCCATGGCAAACGCGGTCTGGGTATTCTGGGACTTGCTGTTCATGTACAGCTGGCTGGACAGGGTCACGAAATTGACCTTAGAGCCCAAGTAGTTGATAACGCCGAAGGTGCCGATCGCCTTGGAGAAGGTCAGGATAACGGCGGAAAGCATAGCCGGCAGTACCAGCGGGAAGGTGATCTTGCGGAGAATGGTCGCCTTGCCGGCACCCTGGATCTCGCCCATCTCCTCCAGCTCGGAGTTGATGGAGTTCAGTGCTGCGGAAACCAGCAGATACGCATATGCGTAATAATGAAGCGAAAGCACGGTGATGATCGCGACCGGGCCGTATGCCAGCCAGTCGGGAACATTGATGCCGAGACTCATCAGGAAGCCTGGCGAACCGCCGATGCGTTCGGTCTTGAACATGGTCAGCCATGCCTGCGATTTACACCAGCTCGGGATCATATAAGGAATGATAACCGCCAGCGAGAAGAACGGCTTGAAGGGAAGATCCGTGCGGACCATCAGCCATGCAAGAACCGATCCGATCAGGATGGCGAAGAACGATACGCAGACACCGATCAGCAGAGAATTGAACAGCGGCTGGAGCAGCATCTGCTTGGTCAGTGCGCTGCCGAGCAGGCGCTGCCAGTAATACAATGTGAACGATCCCGCTGTGCCGCCCGCCAGTCGTGCATCCTTCTGTGCCAGCGTAAACGAGGTCGAAATCATATCCAGCAGAGGAAGAACGATCAAGTAGGTCAGCAGCACGATCGCGATCAGCACGATCAGGTTATATGGGTTGGTGACAACCGCCTTGATCTGGTTCTTTAATCTTCTGGATTTGGAGTAGTTCTGATCTTTTGGTTTCATTTCAGTTTTGCCCCTCCTTCAAATTCCGATTGTATTGTTCCACCGCGGTCACCACTTCGGGCAGCGAGCCGATCTTGACATCCGGCTCATACCCCATGCCGCGGTACTTTTCGTCCTTGTGATAAATGCGAGGGTTATCGATCTGAATCATCAGCGGCCATCCGGCGTTCCGCACGCCGCGCACATCGCGGGAGATGGTATCTCCGACGTAGGCCGCCTGTTCTTTCCCGATTCTCATTTCGTTCAGCGCGATCTCGAAAATCTCCGGCCGCGGCTTGCGGATACCGCAGACACTGCTCATCGTAATCGTTTCAAAATACTGCGCTATGCCGTGTTCCTCCAGAATGCGCGGTACGAAGGTCGTGCTCATAATGTTGGAGATTACACCCAGCCGATACCCGCGCTGCCTGAGAGCCTCCAGCGTTTCCTTCAGCCCCTCGCGTTTGACGATGTGCTTGCGGTATCGGTCGAACATGTAGCAGAGCTCCTCGCCCAGTCCCGCAAGCTTTTCTGCCGGAATGTCAAAGTCCTTCAGGAAGAACTTCTGCCAGATCACATCCGGCGGCAGCTCGATCAGTTCCTGTTCGGTATAGGACTTGTATGCTTTGGCGCCTGCATTGATGTGCTCCAGAAGCTGCTCCGGCGTTTCTGCTGTGTAAATATGATTCATATGAAGGAAGCACCACAGTCGGCGGATATAATCGCGGTCACTCTCCGGGGTAGCGTCCTGTGTATGTACGGTTCCTCCAATATCGAAGAAAACAGCTTGTATCATAACAACTCCTCTCTCTTCCCTTTTTTCTTTACTCCTGCATTTTCATTTGCATCGCGTTTTACGCAAACGTTTTCATTTCCTGATTCAACCGTACCACTATCTCCCGGCTATGTCAATAAAAAATCACATTCTCCTATCAAAGTTTTATGATATTCACAATTTACATCCAGGTGTTTTCGTTAATTATGCACAGTTGCTTTTCTCTCCATATTCCCGTATACTGTAATCAACGCAAACGTTTCCGTAGAAATGAGAAAGAAGGATTCGTATGAAATATGATCTTATGCTGATCGGACCCGCCACGCGGGACATCAATATCGACTATACCGGTCAGGAAGTCCGCGAAATCGGCGGCGCTGTATTCTTCTGTGCATACGCTGCCGCAGCCGCTTCCGCAAACCTTTTCGCTTCAGTCAAGATCCATCCGGACGATACCGATGTACTGGATGCATTTCATCTGGACAGCGACCATATCGCCGTGCTGCCCGCCCAATGCACCACCCTGATGCAGAACACCTACTTCACCGCCGACCGTGAACGCCGCAAGGCCGAATGCCTGGCACAGTCGGATGCAATCACTCCCGATCAGATCCCCGATGTGGACTGCGGCCTGTATCATCTGGCCGGTCTGCTGTACGGCGATTTTCCCAACGAGTTGATCCCCGCACTTTCCAAAAAAGGCAAGGTATCCGCAGATATTCAGGGATTTCTCCGGCACAACGAAAACGGCCTGATGAACTTCCACGACTGGAAAGACAAGCTGACCTATCTCCCCTATTTTGACTTTCTCAAAACCGATGCGGCAGAAGCCGAGATCCTCACCGGTCTGACCGACCGCCGCGCTGCTGCCAAGCAGCTTTATGAATGGGGCGCAAAGGAGATCCTGATCTCGCACAACAGCGAAATGCTGGTCTATGACGGCAAGGACTATTATACCTGCCCGGTCAAGGCACGCAATCTGTCCGGCCGTACCGGACGCGGTGATACTACCTTCGGTGCTTATCTTGCCAAGCGCATGATGGGCGTTTCCATCCCGGACGCGCTGCTGTTCGCTACCGCAGCCGTTTCGCTCAAAATGGAAACCCCCGGTCCGCTGCAGGGTCCCGAACAGGCTGTCCTCGACTATATCAAGGAATTTTACGCCTGAGTCCATCCGGAACCGCTTCGGCACCCGGAACATATCTGATATTTTTCCCGCCTTCTGCCGTTATCCTTGTCTTTCCCCGGCAAATACGGTATTATATTCTTATTAAAACTACTATGGGAAGGAAGCGGCATCTATGCGACAGCACATTACCATCAAAGATATCGCCCGCATTGCCGGTGTTTCGACTTCTACCGTCTCCCGCGCACTCAGCAATTCGCCTGAACTGAGCGAGCAAACCCGCCAGCGGATCCTGGAAATCTGCCGACGGGAGGGCTACCGTGTCAATGCACTCGCACGCAGTCTGATCTGCAATAAAACCAACGTCATCGGCCTGATCGTTCCCGAGGTGACCAATCCGTTCTATGCCGAACTCTCTCTCGGCATCGAAACGCACGCACGCAGCCTCGGCTACAACATGATCCTGTGCAATGGGCAGAATGATCCCAAAGTGACCGAAGAGCTGTTCGGTTTCCTGATCAGTCATCAGGTTGACGGCATCATCCTTGCCAGCTCACAGCAGGATGCAGGAAGCATGATCCAGAATTTCGCTCCCCGACTGCCTGCCGTTCTGCTCGGAACGCCGGCACTCGTCAGCGGCGATGAGGTCAACTCGGTCTGCATTGATAATCTGGCAGGCGGCCGTCTGGCAGCAGAGCATCTGCTGGAACTCGGCCACCGTGACATTGTCTATCTGGGCAACCGCCCCAACAGCCTGACGCACCAGCTTCGTCTGCGTGGCTTTACCGAAACACTGGAAAAAGCAGGTATCACCCCGCAGGTCATCGACAATCCGCATGGTTGCTCCTCGATCGACATCGGCTGTGCACTCAGCCGGGAGCTGTTCGCAAACGGCTGTTCTGCCACTGCGATCTTCGCCTCGACCGATTCCATGGCGCTCGGCGTATTGCAGGCAGCAGACGAATACGGCATCTCTGTCCCCGATGATATTTCCCTGCTCGGCTTTGACAACATCATTTATTCCGCACTGCCAAAGATCGAGCTTTCCACCGTCGATCAGCGCAAGCAGCTTCTTGCAGAAGCCACCGTTGATCTGCTCACGCGCATCATTGATTCGGATGAGCAGGACGAGTTCACGCACCGCATGATCCGTCCGACACTGGTTTCGCGCAGCTCATGCCGCGCATCAAAAAAATAAATCCACAGCACTGCGCACCGACCGCCTTTCTCTCTTAACCCTTTTATCACACACAATACACCAACAGGTCAACCGCAGCGCTGCTGATTGAGAATGCCGCAGGATTCTGCGGCATTCTCATACACCAAAAGGAGGAGCTTATGTACCGCATTGAAACCCATCTGCATACCACCTACATCTCCCGCTGCGGCTGGCTTGGCGCAGAGGCCATTATGAAGTATTATACCGCTTGCGGCTATGACGCGATCTGCGTCACCGACCACTACAACCGCGAATGCTTCGACTATGCCGAAATTGATCTGACCACCCCCGGCAGTAAAACGCAGGCCTTCCTGCAGGGCTATCACCGGCTGAAAAAAGTGTCCGAAAAATACAATATCCGCGTGTATGCGGGTGCTGAACTGCGTTTTGACGAATCGGACAACGATTACCTGCTGTACGGCTTTCACGATGCCCTGCTGGCCGATCCGGATCGCGTCATGCGTGAGGGTCTGGCGGCCTTTGCCCCGCAATACCGCGCAGACGGCGCACTGCTCGTGCAGGCACACCCGTTCCGCAAAAAATGCACCCCCGCTCCGGCGGAATATCTGGACGGCGTCGAGGTGCTCAACCTCAACCCCCGCCATGACAGCCATAACGATCTTGCGCTGGCCTATGCCAAGGAGCATCATCTCATCATGACGGCCGGCTCGGACTGCCACCGTCCCGGCGATCAGGGTACGACCGGTATTCTGTCCGACACCCTCCCCGAAGACAGCTTCGGTCTTGCAGATCTGCTGCGTTCGGGCAACTATACCATCATCCGTCCCGAATGCACCGAGGATTGAGACAAAACGATACCATGTAAAAGCTGCTGTTGCTTCAACGCAACAGCAGCTTTTTTGTCGTACATCACGCTTTATTCCCGGTTCACCGCAAACGTTTTCCGTTTGTATTTCACCTTTTATTCTTCTTATTTCATGCAGTTTGCCTTTTCTATTGTTCATTCTGCATAAAAGTATTTTTATTTCATTGTATATTCCGTATACGTTTGCGCTTGTTTTGCACAAAGTAATCTGGTAGAATATCATCAGTAAAAAAAACAAGACTGAATTGAGGTAATTGTAATGCGTAAGAATTTTTCCAAGTTTCTGATGAACACCGCTATGTTTGAGCTGTCCTGCGATCCCGGCACCACTAAGCTGTTCACTGCACACCGCACCAGCCGCAAGTAAGCTGCTCCTCAGAAAACACAAACTCCGCAAGCGAAAACGCTTGCGGAGTTTTTTCTGTTCCGGGCAGCGACAGCCGCCGGCTGCGCCCCCGTTTATGGTTTATCTTTCAAAGGATCATGCTGCAATGCGCTGCATGATGGTCGCCATCTCCGCACGGGTGATGGTAGACTTCGGCGCAAATACCTTGCCCGGCTTGCCCTGCACCAGACCGGTCTTTGCACAGTAGGCTACGCCTGCTGCTGCCCAGTCGGCAATCGTGCTGCCGTCGGTAAACTGCTTGACGATGCTGCTGTCTGCCGCGGTATCCTCACCGCTCAGCTTGCGCTGACGGGTCAGAAGCGTTGCCGCCTCCTGACGGGTCACACTGCGGTCGGGCGAGAATTTGCCGCCGCCGACACCCTGCATGATACCGGTCTTTTCTGCCCATGCAATCGCGGTGCGAGCCTGATGCGTTACCGGAACATCGCTGAAGCTGTCAGTCAGCTTGGTCTTGGGCTGGCCTGCCAGATTGTACAGTGCCTGTGCGACCTGTGCACGGGTCAGCGCCTTGTTCGCGCCGAACTCGTAAGCCTTATCACCGGAGAGCAGACCGTTTTTGGTGACATACTGCGCCGCATCATGGTACCATGCGCCTGCCGGAATATCGGTAAAGTCCTCTGCATCCTTGCCTTCGCGCAGGGTGTTGCGGATCTCGTAGCTGTCCACTGCCTTGAAGCTGTTCCAGTCGTCCTCATCCTGCTTCTGGTAAGCGGTGCCCTTGATGGAATTCTCGCTGAACTCGATGATGGAGAATACCTGCTTATCCTCTTCATCGGTGTAGAAATCGGTGGAGTAGTCCGAACGAGCCGGAATGTACTCGTAGAACTTGTTGCCTACCGTACCGCCGGTCAGATAGGTCGTGCCGTCGCCGGTATTGACCTTAATGTCGTTCTTCACGGTGGAACGGATATAGATGTGGTCATGGCCGTTGAGGAACAGGTCAACGCCCATTGCGTCGAGCGAATACTCGCTGTCGTTGATATAATAGTCGCGTACATCCATCGGATCATGGTTGGAGGTATACGGGCCTGCGTGCGTCATAACGATGCGCCATTTCTTGTCGGAAGCATCCAGCACGCTCTTGCACCACTGCAGCTCTTTCTTCATGATCTCGGCCTTCTGATCCGCCGGAGTGACTTCGCCGTTCAGGATGACGAAGATCGCGTCGCCGTACTCAAAGTAGCCCATTGTGCGGTCAAACTGCGGATAGCCGGTGTTCGCGCCCGACATATTGAAGCGCTGTGCGAACGATACGAAATTCCAGTCGCCCTTCATCTCGTGGTTGCCCGCAACGGTAACGGTCGGATACTTGGCATAGTAATCGCCCATAACGTCAAAGCATGCCTCCCATTCGGTGGACTTATAGCCGTTCTGGGTGGTGTCGCCTGCGGAGATCATCAGATCCGGGTTCGGGCAGATCTTGAGTGCCTGGTCGATGGAGTACTTGAAGCTCATGTAGTTCTCTACGGACTCAGACTGCGGGTCCGAGTAGAAGATAACGCTGAAATTCTTATCCGAAGCGGACTTCGGTGCGGTGAACGACTTTTCCTCGCTCATGAAGCTGCCGCCGTCGCCTACGCGGTATACATACTCGGCAGACGGTTTCAGACCGGTGATTTCCACACGATGTGCGGCTTTTTCCTTATAGCCTGCGGTTACGGATTCTACATAAGAGGTGCCGGACTTGCTCTCCCACTTGGAAGTGCCCTTGACCTTGTACTGGATAACGGTCTTGGTGACAGCGGGGTCAGTCAGCCAGCTGAAGCGCAGGCCGCCCTGTTTGGTATCCGGTGTAATGGTGATCTGATCGGGTTCTCCCTTTACCTTGCCGTCATCAATATTCAGCACGATCGGCTCGGACTTGGTGTACGGCTTGGTTACGGTTTCCTTGTTGGTCTTAACCTCGATATAGTAGAACATATCGCCGGTCTTATCAGTCGGCAGAGAAGCGGTGTAGGTGCCATTCGATTCCTTCATGGCAACAGCGGTATCGACCTTGGAAGAATCATAGCCGTAGTACAGTGTCGCGCTCTGTACCTTGTCGCTGGTGACGATGCGGGCAGAGACCTCGGCCTTGCCTTTATGCGGTGCGGTGTTCAGCGCGCGGGAGATGATGCGCGTGCCGCTGACGGTGTAATCCACTGCCGGGAAGATAGAGGCATCATAGCCGCGCAGAACAGGCTGCTTGCCGGAGGCACTCCAGTCCCAAACCTTGCTCATATCCCAGCCGAGTGCTTCATAGGTGGACTTATCCTGCATTTTTGCGGCGGAAACATCCTCCCACTTAATCGGCTGCTCGGTCGGCTCGTTGCCGGACAGCAGCGTGCCCTCCCATGCAATATTGCCGGTGATGTTGGTAGCTGCCTCGTCGTCGAGCTGACCGACGATCTTATCCACGTCCGCAACGCCGTTGATAACGGTCTGTGCAGAAACGCTGTCCTTGAGCGTTTCACCGGCGTTGAACGAGCCTGCAATACCGCCCGCATGACCTACCGTGCCGCTCTTTGCGATGGTATCGACCGTACCAGCTGCAAAGCAGCGTGCCAGATAGCCGCCGCCGTCCTGAATGCCGGCAACGCCGCCCGCATCATACGGAGCGGAAACGTCTGCGTTGACGTAGCAGTCCTCAACATGACCGACGATCGGGCCTTCGCCCTCCTTCAGCTTGCCGCAGATACCGCCTGCGGTGTGCGAGTTGGACAGATCCAGGCACTTAACCTCACCGGTGACAACACAGCCGGTAATCGTACCGTAGTTGACGCCTGCCAGCGCGCCGACGTTCTGCTGACCGGTAACGTAGCAGTCGAGCAGCGCAACATCCTTGATATACGCCTGATCGTCCTGATTGCCGACATAGCCGAACAGACCGGCATATTTCTTTTCATATTCTACGCGCAGTCCCTTGATCGCATGGAACTGACCGTCAAATGTGCCGGTAAAGCCCTGATCCTTTTTGGAAGCAATCGGCTTAAATCCTTTGACGCCGGTCATATCAATATCGGCAGTCAAAACATAATGTCCATCGCGGGGAGCGCCGTCCCTCCAGCTGCCGGACAGATAGAGCAGCTGGTCCGGGGTAGAGATTTCATAGCAGCCTGTTGCCTTATTATATACCGGCGGCTTTCCCTTGTCGCTGGCAGCAAAGGCTCCCGTCGGGAGCATCGTCAAAGCCATTGCAGCAGACAGTGCCAAACTGAGTATGCGTTTTTTCATGTATCTCGGACCCTCTTTCTTAAAATTTTGTTTCTTTCTCGATTCTGCAGCGAAATCTCATTCCTCCTCCCCGTGCAACAGATTCGTGTGGTCATGCATTCCGTTTTCTTTCTCGCAAACGTTTGCGTAACTTGTACTTATAATTCTATCCCTGTTCCGTCAGAAAAGCAATCTCACTTCTCACCAATCTTTTCAAGCAAAAATTATGCATTTCTTCCTCAACGCGTGTCCGCTGCTTCGCGCAGAAAAGCTCCCGCCGGAACCGATCAACCGTTCCAACGGGAGCTTTTCTGTAATTATCCCTGCTTGCGGGCAATGGCACGCAGAGCTGCCGCCGCAATATCCTCTGCAGTGAGGTTATACTGCTGCATAAGGAAATCCTGCGGGCCTACCTGACCGAAGCGGTTCTGGATGCCGATGCGCTCCACCGGAACCGGATTCTTTGTGCTCGTCAGGTTGGTAATGGCAGAGCCGAGACCGGTGCCGACCTGATGGTTCTCCGCTGTGACGATGCAGCCGGTCTCTGCAGCCGCACGGAGCACCAGCTCCTCGTCAAGCGGCTTCCAGGTGTGCATGTCGATCACGCGAGCGGAAATACCCTTTGCTGCCAGCTGCTCCTCTGCCTTGAGTGCCTCGTCTACCAGAATGCCGGAGGCAATAATGGTTACGTCCTTGCCGTCGCGCAGCGTAACACCCTTGCCGATCTCAAAATCAGAGCCGTCCGCATACACGGTGGTGAAGCCCTTGCGGATCAGGCGCATGTAGGACGGACTGCCGCAGGCTGCCAGCTTCCTGGTCAGTGCCTTGGTCTGTGCAAAGTCGCACGAGTCGATAACGACCGCGTTCGGGATGTTCATGTACAGCGCACAGTCCTCAAACGGCATGTGGGTTGCGCCGTTGAACGCTGCGCAGACACCCGGGTCGGAACCGATCACATGCACCGGCAGTTCAGAGTAGCCTGCTGCCAGAAATGCCTGATCGAACATGCGGCGGGCAGCAAAGCAGCCGAACGAGTGCGCGAATACGGTCAGGCCGGTGGCGGCCATGCCGGAGGCAACGCCCATGGCGTTCTGCTCCGCGATGCCTGCGTTAAAGGTCTGGGCCGGGAACGCCTTCAGCAGCTTTCCGGTGTTGATGCAGCCCATCAGGTCGCAGTCAACGTGCATCAGCTTAGGGTTTTCCGCCATCATTTCGAGCATGGCTTCTACATAGCCGTCGCGGTTGGCGCGGCTGTCCTTTTCATGCTTGCCGATCAAAGTAAAACTCATTGTGTTCCCCTCCCTTACTTTTCGTTTTTCACTGCAGTCAGAGCGGCTTCGGATGCGGCGATCGCTTCATCCCACTGCTCCTTGGTCGGCTGAGAAGAATGTGCGCCGGACGGCTCGGCAAAGGTTGCGCCCTTGCCCTTTACGGTGTTCAAAATCAGGCAGGTCGGCTTGCCCTTGCACGCCTTCGCCTGCTCGAGCGCGTTATAGATCTGCTCAACATCGTTGCCGTCGGCTACGTCAATAACATTCCAGCCGAATGCGTCAAACTTGGCGCCGATACCCTTGCCGTGACTCATAACGTCGGCAACCGCGCCGTCCAGCTGGCGGCCGTTGTTGTCCACGAGACAAACGAGGTTATCCAGCTTGTAGTGCGCTGCAAACTGCGCGCCTTCCCAGATCTGGCCCTCGTCACACTCGCCGTCGCCTACGGCAACGTAAACACGGCTCGGACGATTCTGCGCACGATTGCCGAGCGCCGCGCCGATGGCTTCGCTCATGCCCTGACCGAGCGAACCGGTCGTCAGGTCAACGCCGATGGTCTTGCTGCGGTCGGTATGCGACGGGAAATTCGTGTTCGGCTGGTTGAGCGTGTACGCGCTCTCCATCGGGTAATATCCCTTGAGACCGAGCGTCGCATACATGACCGGGCCGCCGTGTCCCTTGGACAGAACGAACCAGTCGCGGTCCTCCCAGCGGGGATTCTTCGGGTCGATATGCATAACCTCGCCATACAGCACCGCCATAGCATCCGCCATCGACATCGAGCCGCCCACATGGCCGAAGCCGCGCGACGCGATCACCTTGAGCGTTTCCAGACGGATTTCCGCCGCAAACACACGCAGCTCGTGCAGTTTTTGCTTATCCATTGCTTTCCTCCTTGAAATTACGGTTTGCAGAACAAAACCCGCCCTTCCGCAATAAAAAGGACGGGTCTTGTTAGTTTTTATCGGTGATATTGCCGCTTTCGTATCGGTCTGCCGGTTAGACATACTCCATTTTGACATGGAACCGTCAGACCTTCCTTATGCAGCAGTTCTCACAGAATTTACTTTATGTTTTAGCCAATGCGCGCGATCTTCTTCGCCAGTTCCTTCTTCATTTCCATGTTGGACTGACGAGCGATCATAATGCGCTGTGCCTGCGGCGAGCCTGCGCCGTGCATGGACTCGGGCAGGTAGCCGACAGCAGCGGTGCCCATGGTCATGTTCTCGATCAGGCGCAGCAGACGCATACGGTCCTCGGTCGGGACAGAAGCCACACCCTTGAGGTACTTCTCGATGTAATCGTGGGTTGCCGGGTTGCGGTAATCTGCCTCGGACGGCTGAGTAACCATGATGCCGCCGGCCAGATCCTGTGCCAGACGAGCGATCTCATACGGGAAGCGGGTGACGTTCTGCTTGCAGACGTTCGCCAGAAGCAGATCAATGAGGTAGTTGCCGCTCTTGGTCTTGGTGCCCTGAGACGAGCACGCAATGCCGCAGCAGTACAGGGTTTCGTTCAGGTGGGTCATCTCGATCAGCTTGTCCTTGACGTGGGACGCCTTCGCAGAGCCTGCCATCTCACCTGCCAGTGCGGTAGCGCCGATGAGCACATCGCCTACACCAACCTTGCAGCCGCCATAGGACTGACGGTGATAGCCTGCAAAGCGCTCTACCATCATGCCGGCGAACTGGGTCTCGCCGTTGAGGAAGATCATGTCATTCGGGATAAATACACGATCGAAAATAACCAGAACCTCGTGACCGCCGTAAACCTTGTTGCCGACATCAATGTCGTTGTATTCCTCGGTCTTGCGGGTGTCGCAGGACTGACGGCCCAGAATCAAGGTAATGCCTTCCGCGTCGGTCGGGCAGGCGAAGGAAATCGCGTAGTCCTCGTCGCCTTCACGCATGGAAATGGTCGGCATAACCAGAACGTAATGGCTGTTCAGGTAGCCGGTCTGGTGTGCCTTCGCGCCGGTAACGTAAACACCGTCTGCCGTACGCTCTACAACGTGCAGGAACAGGTCGGGATCCGCCTGCTTGGACGGAGACAGACCGCGGTCGCCCTTAACGTCGGTCATCGCGCCGTCAACGCCCCAGTCGTTGTTCTGTACATCGGTCCAGAACTTGACAAAATTCTCGTGGTACTTGGTGCCGCATGCTTCATCGGTCTCGAACGTAGTCGAATAAACCGCATTTGCTGCATCCATGCCTACACAGCGCTGGAAGCACGCTGCGGTCTTCTGACCGAGCAGACGCTGCATCTTTACCTTCTTAATGAGATCGTCCGTAGACTGGTGCAGATGGGTAAAACGGTTTACCTTTTTGCCGGTCAGATTGGACGTTGCCGTCATCAGATCTTCGTACTGCGGGTCCTCTGCCAGCTCGTACGTTGCTGCAAACGAGTTGAGCGACGGACGCACGATCGGGTTGTCCACTACGTTCTCGACCTTCTTGCCGAAGCTGTACAGATTGAGGTGCAGCTTTCGCAGGGATTCGATGTACTGGTCTTTTGTCATCATGATATCATCTTCCTTGTCCTTTTTCTTTCTTTTCAATAGGAAAAAGCGCCGATTCACCGATTTTGATAACATATTTGAGGAGACATGAAGGGAATAGTCTTTGTAATGGAAAAGTTCGGTTTCTCGGCGCATATCCACAGAATTTATACGCCCATGAGCAGATGTGTGAGGTAAACACAGCAGCCGGAGAACGCGATCAGCAGCAGCAAAATCACATGAATATAGATGATTTGAAAACGCGAGAATGTCTTTTTCATCGTTATGACCTCCTGCTGTATGTTGAATTATAATTGGTTACACCTTGAGTTTTTCACCGAAGCGCTTCTCGAATTCCTCGGCAAGTTCTTCTCGGAATTTTGGATGCGCAATGGCAATCAGACGCTTTGCGCGCTCGCGGAGCGTTTGACCGCGAAGCTGCGCCACGCCGTACTCGGTGACAATGTAATTGACATCGCAGCGACTGGTGGTAACCGGGCCGCCGGTGGTGATGGTTGTAACAATCTTAGACGCAGACTCGTCCTTGGTGGTCGAGTGCAGCGCGATGATGGAGCGACCGCCCTTGGACAAGTTTGCGCCGCGCACAAAGTCCATCTGGCCGCCAATACCGGAAATCTGGCGCAGACCGATTGCCTCAGCGCAGACCTGACCCTGCAGATCAACCTCAACGCACGAGTTAATGGAAACCACGTTGTCGTTCTCCGCGATAACCGCCGGATTGTTGCAGACATCCACCGGAAGCATGTTGATAATTGGGTTGTTATCCACAAAATCATACAGCTTGCGCGTGCCCATCAGGAAGGTTACGCTCACCTTGCCGACGTCGCGCTGCTTGCGCTTGCCGTTGATGTTTCCATTTTCAAGCAGCGGCAGCACGCCGTCCGAAATCATCTCGGTATGCAGACCAAGGTCGTGCTTGTCGCCGAGGAACGAGCAGACCGCATCCGGCACCGCACCGATGCCCAGCTGCAGGCAGTCACCATCACGCACGAGTTCAGCGATATATTTGCCGATTGCACGGTCTTCCTCACCGATTTTCGGCGGCGCGGACTCCGGCAGCGGCTCCCACGAGCACAGGAAGCCGTCAATCTCGGATACATGAACGAAGCTCTCGCCATAGGTGCGCGGCATGTTCGGGTTGACCTCGGCAATGACCGTTTTCGCGGATTTGACCGCCTGTGCGCCGTAGTCGCAGGACAGACCGAGCGACACATAGCCGCGCTCGTCCGGAGGCGAGCAGGTAAACGCAAAAACATCAACCGGCAGCGTGTTGTCGCGGAACATGCGCGGCACGTCCGAGAAAAACGCCGGGGTGTAGTCCGCACGGTTTTCCGCGATCGGCTTGCGGGCCGGACCGCCGACAAACAACGCGTTGTGGCGGAAATGACTTTCCATGCCCGGCTGCAGATACTCGCCCGAGCCAAGGTATACCATGTGTGCAACTTCCACGTTATGGAACTGCTCTGCCATTCGCGCCATTGTGCGCTGGAATACAATGGGTTCGCCAACCGCATGACCGAACACAACGCGGTCGCCGTCATGGATCACACCAACCGCCTGCTCAGGCGTCATCGTGTGCTCTTTATAGTATGCTCTCCAATCCATTTCTCGTCCCTCCCGCGCTCAAAATGCCTTGCGGTAGATGTCGAGCAGGTCGTCCTCGGTCAGCTCCACATAGTTGTTGCCGAGCAGGCGCTGCTGGGTTCCGATGACATTCTTTGCAAAGACCGGCAGCTCATCAGCGGTTACCCCGTGTTCGTGCAGGGGATCCTTTTTCAGTACCTCGTCCATCAATTCGTACAGATTTTCGAGTGCAAATACCGGTTCAACATCCAGTTCTGCGCTCAGAAGTTCTTCCAGCTGATTCAACTTGCCGATGGGCTTCTTTTCCTGATACTTGCGCATGACGTCCGCGAACATCAGCTGATTTGCCTGACCGTGCGGAATGTGGTGCACGCCGCCGAGCGGATATGCCATCGCGTGAACAGCCGCACAGCCCGCGTGACCAAACGCGATGCCTGCATAGTTGGAGGCGCGCAGGAACTCAAGTGCATGCTTCTTCCACGCATCCTTGCCGCCGCTTGCTACCGCGTCCTTCCAGCAGGACAGGATCAGGTGCAGCGCCTTTTCGGAGAACAGCTCGCTCAGTGCGCAGGCGTTCGGAGAAAGGTAGCTTTCGACCGCGTGAACCATGGCGTCAATGGAAGAAGTTGCAAAAACCGGATACGGCAGGCTGAGCAGCATGCCCGGAACGAGCGCCGCTTCGTCCGCAAACATCGCCGGAGACACCAGACCAACCTTGACGCCCTTAGTCGTACGGTTGATGATGGAAATGTTGGTAACCTCAGAGCCGGTGCCACAGGTAGTCGGCACGATGATCAGCTCATGCTCCTTCTCGAGGTTTGCCATGCGGTCGTACAGATCGTCTACACGGTCGGTGGACTTGGCAACGGTCAGCACCTTGGCGATGTCGATTACTGTGCCGCCGCCGACCGCGATAATGCGGTCAAACTCCTTGCCGCGCAGGTCGTCGAGGATGGCGTCAACCATGACATCGGTCGGCTCACCGCCGCCGAACTTTTCCTGAAAGCAGGTGTGGCAGCCGAGATTCAGCGCCGCGATTGTCGGATTGTAAATATATTCATTTGTCAGAATCAGGTCTTTCGCGCCGAGGCTTAATTCCTTCGCCAGCGTGCGAAAATCGACGTATTCCGCAATAGAAGGTACGATTTTGAAGGCTTTCATGTTATTTCACCGCCTTAAATATCCGGGAAATACTTCGCGTCGGCCTTAGTTACCCACTCATACTCGGGCACAACGGTCGTCACGATGTTCTTGTCGTCCTGCAGGCGGATGCACCACAGGTAATACTCCGCGTAGCCGGGAGCCGCAGCCTGAGAATGGGTCACGTTTTCCGGCATGCCGGTCAGGTCGTTGTTCTTTACCTTAAAGGCATCGTCGCCATATTCTGCCAGGCCGTAGCCGTTTTCCGGCAGGAACTTGTAGTAGTACAGCTCCGGCTCAACGTGCTGATGCGGCGGATAAGAGGACCACTTGCCGGGGAAATGTACCACTTCACCGATGAAAAAGTTAGTTTCCGGGCAGTTGGAGCGGTCAAAGAAGGTGCGTACCAGACGGGTCGAGCACTCGTTCATCTGACCGGCGCCGCGCTCCTCGTTTGCACACAGGCAGTCCTCCGGGCGCAGCAGACGAGCTGCGAAATCACGCTTGTTTTCCGTGCGGGAAACGGCGATTTCCACGTCGTTTTCGGCAGAAATTGTCACCTTGGTGTTCTGCGGAACATGCAGCAGGATTGCACCCTCGTGGAACACGTCACGGCGGGTAACGGTCTCGGACTTGCCGTTCCACTCGAAGGTCACGCTGCCGCTCATCAGGTCGTAAACGACCTCCTGCGCGTAGTCGAAGTGCATCACGTCGCCCGCTGCCATCTTGACAACACCGAACTCCATGCCCATCATTTCCGGGTTCTCGACTGCGGAGACCATGCCGTTGTAGCCCTTATCGAAGGGGGCCTTGTGCGTATATTTCATAATTCTTGCTCCTCTTTTCTTTGCTCGATACCTTATTATATAAGCGAAGCCGCCCGTCCGAAAACGGGCGGCTCATATTGAATCTGCGTTTAATTAGTACATGCGTGCTTCTGCCAGATGATCGTCGATGCGCTTGCGTGCAGCCTTTACCTCGTCAGACTTGGAGGTAGATGCCACACCGATGTGCCACCAGGACTCGTAGCCCTCAGCCATGGTCTTGGGCAGAACCTTTGCGTCGATGATGCAGGAAACACTTTCCTTCTTAGCATCCTGAACGGCCTTGCGGAATTCGTCCGGGGTCTTGGCGTAAAATGCCTTCATGCCGAAGCCTTCGCCGATCTTGCCGAAGTCGGTGTAGCAGTAATCGCCGTCCAGCTTGCCGGTGGTCTCGTTGCGGTGACGCATTTCGGTCGCCAGAGAGCCAACGCCGTTGCCCATCTGCAGGTTGTTGATGCAGCCAAACGCGCAGTTGTCGAATACAACAACGGTAATCTTCGCGTTCTCCTGCATTGCGGTCGGGATCTCGGAGTTGAGCATCATGAACGAGCCGTCACCGACCAGTGCATAAACTTCCTTATCCGGCTCAGCCAGCTTGGCGCCGAATGCACCTGCGATCTCGTAGCCCATGCAGGAAGCGCCGTATTCCATATTGTAGGAGTTCGGTGCGTCGGTGACCCACAGACGCTCGAGGTCTGCCGGCAGCGAGCCTGCTGCTGCAACCACGATTGCGTCGTCGTCTGCCTCCTCGCGGAGAATGCCGACCGCGTTGGACTCAGTGATGGTGCCGCCGATCTGGGAAACGAAATCGTTCATGATCTTTTCGGTCCAGCTGGGAACGCACGGCACGAACTTGCCCTCGCCAAAGCCTTCGCCCTTGTACTGAACACTCAGAACACGCAGACGCTCCTCTTCCCAAACCTTGCGGATATCCTGAATTTCGGTGGTGTAGCCGGACTTATAGCCGTCTGCCTTGAGCTTTTCCATGATAGCCTCGAGCGTTACCTTTGCGTCACCGATGCAGCGGGTTGCGTCCAGCTTTTCCGCGTGGAACTCGGAAGTATTGATTGCCAGAACCTTAATATCCGGATTGCGGAACAGCACCCACTTGGAGCCGGTTACGAAGTCGTTGAAACGGGTGCCGACACCGATTACAAGGTCGCAGTCCTTGCACAGTGCGTTCGCCGCCAGACCGCCGGTAACGCCGATGCCGCCGACAGCCAGTTCAAACGAATCCGGCAGGCAGGAGTGGCCGGCCTGTGTCTGAGAAACCGGAATGTTGAACGCCTTGCAGAAGTCCATTGCGGTCTGACCGGCCTCGGAGTAACGAACGCCGCCGCCTGCAATGAACATCGGCTTCTTGGAAGCCTTGATCATCTCAACTGCCTTCTCGATATCGTAGTCATCCGCTACGCGGCGTGCAACGTGATGTACGCGCTTCTGGAAGAAGTAATCCGGGAAGTCGAAGCTCTCACCCTGTACATCCTGCGGGAGCGAGATAACAGCGGTGCCGCAGTTTGCGGTGTCGGTCAGGACGCGCATTGCGTTGACCATCGCGCTCATCAGCTGCTCCGGACGAGAAATGCGGTCCCAGTACTTGGCAACCGGCTTGAAGCAGTCCGAAGCGGACATGGACAGGTCGTTCGGAACCTCGAGCTGCTGGAGAACCGGATCCGGCTGACGGGTTGCGAAGTAATCGGACGGGAACAGCAGCAGCGGGATGTTATTGATGGTAGCGGTCAGTGCTGCAGTTACCATGTTTGCTGCGCCGACGCCGATGGACGAGGTGCACGCGATGATCTTGCGGCGGTTGTGCTGCTTTGCGTAGCTGATGGCGGCGTGTGCCATGCCCTGCTCGTTGCGGCCCTGGTAAACTCTCAGGTGGCCCGGATCCTCCTCCAGTGCCTGACCGAGACCGACTACCATACCGTGACCGAAGATCGTGAACATGCCATCTACGAAGGGTTCCTCTTTGCCGTCCATCTCAATGTACTGCTGATTCAGGAACTTTACGATTGCCTGACCGACTGTCATTCTGGTTTTGCTCATTGTGTTTTCCTCCTCAAATGCTTTACTCTTTTTCCCTGCCGAGGCTCTTTCTTTTCGCTCCCGGCGGTGTTCTCTTTTGATGATTTAAGTTTAGCATTTGAGCGTTTGCTTTTCTTCTAACATCTTGAGAAATCGCCTTTTTTCTTATATTTTTACGTTACATACGAACATTTTCACATTTTATTATAGAATCCAGAACTTTTCTCTCCCCTACCGCATTGTTTTCCGTGTCTGCCGCTCCCGCCTGCGGCCTGCGTTTTGCACCTGTTTTTTTAATATCTCGCTATCGTGCGGAAAACGCGGCATACTGTCATTACAGAATTTCGCATTTTCCGTCCTAAACAACAAGCAAAAAAGCATATATCTCAATATTTTATAAAAATACGCAATCTTTCTCCCGCCTTTATTTTTCACTCACAGGCTGCATTTTCACCACTTTTTATAGGTTGTTGCTGCCGTTTTCCGCGTATGCTGACCGTCTGTGCCGGTCAAATTATAGATTCTTGCTCAACTCTATGAAATACAAGAAGTTAGAAGAAAAACCGCGTCCAAGGGACTACAATAGAATCATCAAAGGAAAGCCGAACGCAAACGGCGAAAGAACGGATAACGGAGGAATAAATATGTTATTCACCATTTTTCTGTAGTAGTTATCCTTGCAAACATGGTCATTACGCAGACCGCGCTGTATAAATAAGATAATTATGCTCCGGCAAACGATCATCACACACACTCTCTAATTTCACACACATCCCCATTTCACCGGCGCAGCCGCTCTCTCTCGGCTGCGCCATTCTTCTATTTGTAAGTAGATAGAAAAACACCGTGCCAAGCGTTACTGCTCTGCACGGTGTTTTCCGTTTTACGATTCCTCTTCTTCACTTTTTACTTTTTCGCTGTGCGTGATGCTCTGCTTGAACGACTGCCGGAACTTACCGGGCGGCGTGCCGGTGTACTTCTTAAACATGGTGTTGAAGTGACAGATACTGCTGAAGCCGAGTGTGTCCGCAATCTCGGCGATCGGGATGCCGGTATTCATCAGAAAACCCTGCGCCTCACCAATCCGGCGCTTCATCACATACTGCATAGGCGGCACGCCGAACTCCTGCTTAAACACATGCGCCAGATAATACTCGCTCACGCGCAGTCGCTCCGCCACCATACGCAGCGTGATCGGCTCACAGTGGTGTGCATCCAGATAGCGCCGCACGCGGTGCGCCAGCACAGACGGCATTTCACGCTGCTGCTCCTGCTGGTGGATACGACTGCGGAGCAGGGAATCGGTCAGATTCAGCATTGCCTCTGCCAGACTGCAGCACACGGCATGCAGGTTTCCCGCATCGGCGCTGAGCAGATACAGCAGGTGCATGGTCTCGCCTACCTGCCTGGCAAGCTGTCCGCACGATACGACCGGACACTCCCCTTCTGCGATCAGACAGTTGGGCGGCAGACCTTCTACATTGACATCGGTAATTGCGACGCTGTACGACCGGATCTGCCGCACCTGATCGGGTTCCTCGCCGTGCAGCACACCCTGATTACAGATAACAATGTCGCCCTCTCCAATCGGATAATACCGGTTATCCACCATGTACTGTCCTTGTCCGCTGCACACATAGAACAGCTCCAGACGGTTGTCGTGCATATGCGGAAGTATAGACTGCTGGTTGTTGTAATTGCGATCGATCGAAATGCAGTTGAAGAATGTTCCGCTCAGTTTACAAGGCTTGTTTCCCATGTATGCTCCCTCCCAAGAATCGCAAGATTACGAAAGCCTTCCCTCGATTTTCTTTCTTCCCCTCGGAAAATCCTGCTGTTTTTTCCACAAGAACACGATAACGCTCTCACGGACTTTGTTTGTATAATAATCACAAGAAAAGCGCAAATGATTCAAAAACAGCAGTTTATATCGTTGTTATATTCGATATTTTAACATTGTTTTTCTCTGTGCGCAATTATTATATCATAGAAGCACAGAAAAAAACTTCTAACATACTGCTTTTTGAGCAAACGCGTCAATTCAGGTTTCAGAGTAAAAAAGGAGTGCAAGAAAAAATGGCAAACAAGGTAAGAATCGGTCTGCTGGGTGCAGGCAGAATCGGCAAGCTGCACGGCGAAAATCTGGCACATGCAGTGCCGAACGCAGACCTCTACGCAGTGGCTGATCCGTTCATGAACGATGCGACCCGCGCATGGGCAGCGGACATGGGTATCGAGAAGTGCTACGATGATCCCGAGATGATCTTTGGCGATCCGACCATCGAGGCCGTGTTCATCTGCTCCTCCACCGCAACGCATGCAGACTTCATCATGCGCGCTGCGCAGACCGGCAAGCACATCTTCTGCGAGAAGCCGATCGACACCAAGCTGGCAAAGATCGAGGAAGCACTCGCTGCGGTGAAGAAGGCAGGCGTTAAGCTGCAGGTCGGCTTCGTGCGCCGCTTTGACCACAACCACAAGGCCGTCCGCGATACGGTCGCTTCCGGCAAGCTGGGCAAGCCCAATCTCATCAAGGTCACCTCCCGTGATCCCGATCACCAGCCGATGAGCTATATCAAGGTTTCCGGCGGTATCTTCATGGACATGACCATTCACGATTTCGACATGGTCCGCTATCTGGCAGGCAGCGAGGTTACCGAGGTTACCGCTTACGGTGCAGCGCTCTCCGGCGCCGGCTACGAGGAGTACGGCGACGTGGATACCGCAATCGTCATGCTGAAGTTTGAGAACGGCGCACTCGGCGTGATCGACAACTCCCGTGCCGCACACTACGGCTACGACCAGCGCACCGAGGTGCACTGCGACCAGGGCTGCGTGCAGGTTGCAAACGATCTGAACAACACCGCCATGATCTCCTCCGCCGCAGGCGTCGAGGTTGCAAAGCCGACCTGGTTCTTCCTCGAGCGCTACAACAACGCATTCATCGCAGAGGCAAAGGCGTTCACCGATGCCGTTCTGAACGACACCGACACGCTGGTTACCGGCTTTGACGGTCTGCAGCCGGTCAAGATCGCAATGGCAGCAAACCTGTCCATGAAGGAAGGCCGTCCGGTCAAGCTGAGCGAAATCGAGTAATTTATCCCCGCATATCACACGAAAAGAGAAGAAAAAGAGTTATTCGGCAAGCCGCCGCACTCGGCGGCGGCTTCCGTTTTTTGAGAAAAGAAAGAGGGGTTGCTCCTTATGAGTGAAAAGAACAACACTGCCTCCCTTGGCTGGGGAACCCGTATCTCCTATGGTTTAGGCGATACCGCCTGCAACATTGTGTTCGGTATGATCACCGCGCTGCTCACCCTGTTCTATACGGATTACTGCGGTATTCCGGTCGTTACCGTCGGTCTGGTCATGCTGATCTCGCGTATTTTTGATGGCTCGTCCGACGTTATCATGGGCATCATCGTAAGCAAGACCAAATCCAAATGGGGCAAGGCCCGTCCGTGGATCTTGTGGATGAGCGTACCGTATGTTCTGTGCGCGGTTGCGATGTTCTGTGTGCCGTACAGCAGCAGCACGACCGTTCAATTCTGGTACATTTTTGTTACTTATAACCTGTGCACCACCGTATGCTACACCGCAATCAACGTGCCCTACGGCACCCTGTCCACCATGATGACCCGCTCCTCGCACGAGCGCGACCTGCTGTCCGTTGTGCGTATGGCACTGTCTCCGATTGGCAAGATCATTGCCGTAACCTTCACCATGCCGGTCGTCAAGCTGTTCGGCAACGATCAGGCCGCCTGGATCAAGACCATGAGCATCTGGTGCGCCATCGCACTTGTTCTGCTTGTCATCTGCTTTGTCCGCTGCAAGGAAACCGTCAATTTCGAGGCCGCGCAGCAGGAGCAGCCCAAGGTTCCCGCTTCCCGTGCGCTGAAAGCCCTGCTGGGCAACCCGTATTTCTGGGCAACGCTCGTTCTGTGGACCGTCACCTGCGTACATACCACCATCATCGGCACCGATCTGCCGTATTACTGCAAATATGTTCTCGGCAACGATGAATGGTATTACAGCGTCATTTACACCTCCGAGATCGTCGCACTGATCGTTGGCGCGCTGCTGTGTCCAATACTGCTGCAGAAATTCAACAAGCGCAACCTGTCGCTCGCCGGCTGTATCGTAGTTGTTATCGCCCATGCACTCATTATGGTAAACCCGATGAGCTTCCGGTGGATTCTGGTAATGACCATCATCCGCTCGCTCGGTCAGGCTCCGCTGACCTCTCTGGTATTCGGCATGATGGGCGACGTTGTAGAGTACGGTCAGTGGAAGATCCATCTGCGTCAGGAAAGCCTGATCTTCGGCGGCGGCTCGCTCGGCTTTAAGATCGGTACCGGCATCACCAGTGCGGTTATGACTGCCATGCTTGAAGGCGCAGGCTTCCTCAGCTCGGTTACCGGCGGTGCTATGCAGCCGACTTCCGCCCAGCAAATGATTTCCTCTATCTTTAAGTTCGGTCCGATTCTGGTCTGGATCGTTGCCATCATCGTCCTGCTGTTCTACAAGCTGGATAAGATTTACCCCACTATTATGAAGGAACTCACCGAGCGTGAAGCACGCGGTGAAATGTAAAGGAGACTGTCTTATGCTGAAACTCGGATATAACGAAGCAACCTGCAAGGAAAATTCCACGGTTGAAAACGACCTGCTGCTGTGTGAAAAGTACGGCTATGACTATATCGAGCTGCGTCTCGATATGCTGCAGGAGTATCTCAAGACCCACACCACAGACGATCTCAAGGCGTTTTTTGCAAAGAGCCATATCAAGCCGTTTGCATTCAACTCCATTGAAAACATCAACTTCTGCACGCCGGAGGAGTGGGAAAAGCTTGTAGAGCTGTTCACCTTCGGCTGCAAGGTGGCTCAGCAGATCGGCAATCCGTACATTATTGTTGTGCCGACTGTTACCAACGAGATCTGCACCAAGAACGAGAAGGAGATCTTCGACGACTCGGTGAAGGTGCTGAACGAACTCGCTGACATTGCTGAACCGTACGGCGTCAAGCTGTCCTTCGAGCCGATCGGTGACAAGAAATGGTGCGTCAACAGCGTTCGTCAGGCGCTTGAGATCGTAAACGCCGTCAACCGCGACAGTGTTGGTCTGACCGTGGACTGCATCAATGTTTACCTGCACGACAAGTGCGCGGATGTTGATTTCATCCGCAAAATTCCCAAGGAGAAGCTGTTCGTGTTCCACATCAACGACTGCGAGGACCTGCCGCTCGGCATCCTCGACCACTGCCACCGTCTGATGCCCGGTCTGGGTGCCATTCCGGTGCAGGAGGTTGCTGATGCGGTACAGGCAGTCGGCTACGACGGCCCTGCGTGCCTTGAGCTGTTCCGTCCGGAATACTGGAGAATGCCTGCTGAGGATGTGATCCGCATGGGCGCGGAAACCACCCGTCCGTTCCTCGGCTAATTTTCCCGAATCGCAGATCAAATTCCACATTCAATTTATTCTCTCTTATTTATATTCAAGTCTCCAAACAGAATACAAATATAATTTTCTCCACAAAAGGACGGAAGGTACTTGGACCCTTCCGTCCTTTTGCTTTCCATCACATCAGACAATCCTGCAAAACCCCAAAGGGCGCTCCTTTGAGCGCCCTTTGGGGTTTTGGAAAGACCTGACTTTCGCCAGACCGATCGCACTTGTCTTTACCGCAGCGTGAGCACCACCAGCACAACTGCCGACACGCTCAGCACAAGGCCGATAATGCGCGTCAGCCGCGTTACGCCGCGGATGCTCATCGCGTGAAAGCTCTCAAACGAGGTGACCGGATACGGAAACGCGATAAACGCCAGTCCCGCAACAAGCTGACCGGCATACGCACCGATCATGCGCAGCGGACTGTCACCGCCGAAAAATGCACTGATAACAAATCCGATGCCGCCCAGAAAGACCAGAAGATACAGCGCGGTCTTGAATCGCTTATCCAGCTTGATATACTGTTCGGTCTTTGCCGCACAATCCGCGCAGCACACCTCAAACGAGCGCGTGCGCACCTTTACCTTAGTCGGCTTTTCCGGCAGATCACCGCCGCAGTATACGCATTTTTCCTCCATAATGGTCCCCTCCTGCAAAATTTATTTCTGTCGGTAGGTCTGGAATGCCTCCAGCACCGAGCTGATCTGCTCGTCATTCAACAGCTTCGGCTCCTGACCGGCTGCCTTACAATTATAATAGAGCTGTGCGCAGAATTCGATCTGCTCGGACACATCCAGCGTGTAGCTGATATTGCCGCCGACGCACAGCAGACCGTGATTTCCGAGAATGCAGGCGTAATTATCGCCCATGCCGTCCAGCGCCGCCTGTGCCAGTTCATAAGTGCCGAACGGCACATACGGAATGCACGGCACCTCTCTGCCCGAATACGCCACCAGATAGTGCAGCGGCGGAATGCTCCAGCCGAGACACGCCAGTGTAGTAGCGTAGCGCGGATGCGTGTGCACGACCGACTTGATGCCCGGGCGCTTCTGGTAGAAAATACGGTGCATGTCCACCTCGGAAGATGGCTTGCGGTCGCCGTCCGCCTTTTCGCCGTCGAGCGTCATAACGACCACATCGCTTGCGTCGGTCTTAAAATAGTCCATGCCGCTCGGACTGATGGCAAACAGGTTCTCCTTTTCGTTGTAAATGCTCAGGTTGCCGAAGGTGCCTGCGGTCAGACCGCGCTTGAGCATTTCCTGTCCGTATACAACGATTTTCTCTCTTTCTTCCTGCAAAAGCATTGCGTTTCCTCCTTACTCCAGTGTGATGGACACATGATTTACCACTCGATCGGTCACTCCGTCAGCCAGGAACCGATCGACCTCACGCATAAGCAAAAACGGCGCCCGTGGGATCGCGTCTACCGTGGTGCCCGCAATGTGCGGTGTGAGCAGCACGTTGTCCATCTGCAGCAACGGATCGTCCACGGCGAGCGGCTCGCTGTCGTACACATCCAGCGCCGCGCCTGCCATGCAGCCCTGCTGCAGCGCCTCGACCAGTGCCGGCTGATCGACCAGACCGCCGCGCGCGGTGTTGATAAAGTACGCCGTTTTTTTCATGCGGGAAAAATACTGCATGCCGATCATATGCTCGGTATCCGGTGTCAGCCGCAGGTGCAGCGATACAATATCGCCCTGTTCAAACAGGGTTTCAAGTGAATCGACTAGCTTGATTGCACCGAGACCGGCCTTTTCCAGCTTTTCCGGACTGGTGTATGCGTCATACGCGATCACCGGCACGCCGAGTGCCAGCAGACGGCGCGCCAGCGCGCTGCCGACGTTGCCGATACCGGCCAGCGCCACTGTATGGCTGGAAAGCGTCATCAAATGGTCCGAGTTGTAAAAGCTCTTCATCCATACACCTTCGCGCATTTTGCGGTGCGATAGCGCGATATCGCGCGTCAGATCGAGCATCATGCCGAGGGCAAAGTCCGCGACCGGCTCTGCATTGCGGATAACGTTGAGCACCGGAATATTGCGCTCACTTGCAGCTGCAAGGTCAATGTGCTCCATGCCGCCGCGGCAGGTCAGGATGACCTTGAGGTTAGGCGCTTTCTCAATCAGCGCACGCGGCACCGGATTGAAATGCACGAGCAGAACCTCTGCCTCGCCGATCACCTCGTCCAGACCGTCCGCATACGGTACGGCTTCCGGACCGTTCCGCTCGAGTTTGAGCTGCCGCGAGGTGAATTCCTGCTTGTCGGAGCCGCCCCACATCAGCTTGGTGATCCTGCCGCAGCAGAGTGCGCTTTGCTGCACCGCCTGCTCCATCGTGTCCGGCGAAACAAAAGCATCACCGACCAGTACGATATTCTGCGGCTTTTGTATCAGTTCCTTCATCTTTTCCTCCTCTTCGGAATAAAACACCAGCCGGCTGCGCTGCATTTGTTTGCAGCAGCAGCCAGCTGTTTTCAGTTTAGAAGCAATCGCTTAGTATGCCGAGTAAGCAGCAGCAGCGTTCTCCAGATAGCCAACGAAACGCTCCTTGTTCTTCTTGAACAGGAAGTACAGCACGAAGTATGCAATGACAACCGCACCGATGATGATCGGATTCTGAGACCAGAATGCGTAGAACAGACCGGCGATCAGCGGATGGCACATAATACCGAAGCTGATGATGAATACGCCTTCCTGTGCCAGCTGGAAGCCTGCGTCAACAGCGACCTGCGTAAAGGTCGGCGCGAGAGCGGACGCAACAACCAGACCCAGAGAGAACCAGATCGCACCGGAAACAACGCTCTTTGCGATATTGCCGTTGGATACGCAAACAAATACCTCAACCATGTACGGCAGAGCGCACAGGTCAGCCATCGGCAGGATGGTGTTGCCCGGAAGAACAAATGCTACAACCAGCATGATCGGGATCAGCAGGATGCCGGTAACCAGTGTATTCGGCTCGCCGTAACCGCATGCATCGTTAACAGAAAGATACCACTCACGGCCTTCGCCGGACTTGGCAGCCTTGGACTTGTACGCATCAGTCAGAGTGGTAAATGCGCTTGCGAAGATACCGGCTACCTTCGGGAATACTGCCATGATCGCTGCGGTGGAAACGGCTGCAGAGGATACCGTACCCCAGGCCGTCAGCGCACCCTCGCCAACCAGAGCGTTGAAGTTGCCGATGATGCCGATCAGAGCGCCGACAACCAGACCGATGAACATAGGCTCGCCGAGGATGCCGAGCTTCTTCTGCAGGGTCTGTGCATTCAGCTTGATCTTGTCAAAGCCGATCTTGCCGAGGAACCAGTTCATGAATACCGCAAACGGCAGGCTCTCCAGATGATGAGGAGCGGTCATGCAGCAGTTATCGTAATCATAATAGGTAGACCAGCGCTTTGCGCAAGCCTCAGAGAACAGCAGGATGTAAAGCAGCTGAACGACCATCAGAGCCATGGAGAGCATCATGTTGTCGGTCAGAGCATACAGCATGGAACCCCAAACCATGAAGGAGTAGTTGTTCCACAGATCGGATGCCATAAATACGTTCGTCCACTTGGTGAAGAACAGCACAAGCTGCAGAATGATTGCAACGCCGATGAAGATCAGGCCGACCTTGGTCGAATATGCGATAACCGACGTGGACTGCCAGCCGGTATCGAGCGTCGGCAGATTTACGCCTGCGTTCGTAACCATCTGGTTAACAACCGGTGCGATAATCGCGGAATAGCTGTTGATAACGAGGTTGAAGCCCGTCAAGCCGACTGCACACAGCAGTGCCGTGTTAAATGCCTTCTTGCCGGTAACACCCATGCACTTTGCGATGATAAACAGAATAACCGGTACGAATACTGCAGCACCGAATGCACTGAACACATCACTTAATGTTTGAAAGAAACTTGCCATGCTTGGAACCACCTTTCTTTTTTACCCTTTTGCCTTTACTCTTTGCTATGGATGACTATGAGAAAATGCGCCTTACCCTTTACGCATTTGCCTCCAGGATCTTCAGGCAGTCATCGACTACCTTGTCCTCGGACAGACCGGTCAGCATGCCGACTGCCTTTACCTTCGGGATGCCGAAGTCCTCGTAAACCGGGCTTACACATGCAATCAGATCAAACTTCTTGCCGGTGATCTCGGTCGAAATGCTGTTCGGACTTGCTTCCACCATGGCAGCGTCCCAACCCTTTTCCTTCAGGCGCTCTTTGAGCTTGCCTGCTACCATTGCGGAACTTACGGTACCCGAACCGCATACACACAGAATGTTACAAGTTTTCATCATTTGACCCTCCAATAAATTAGATTTAACCGTGTTTTGAACAGAACCGCAGTCCTGTAATCAACCAATGTACTTCTGAGCCGCCTCGAACAGCTCGTCTTCATTTTTTGCTGCGCGGAATGCAGCAACGACCTCCGGCTGCTGGAATACGCCGAGCACCTTCTGCAGCAGCTCGACCTGCTCATCCGGATTCTTGATGGCCATCATGAACAGCATTTCCGCCTGCACCTTGGTATCCGGATCGCCCATATGTTCAAACTCGACCGGGTGCTTAAGCTGTGCGATGCACACGCCCGGGCGGTTAACATGCTGCGGATCGGTGTGCGGCATAGCTACCGCGATATCCGCCAGCTGCAGACCGGTCGCGTAATTCTTCTCACGCGCAACAACTGCATCAATATAGGTGTCCTTTACGAAGCCTTCATCGTAAAAACGCTGACCGACCTTGCGGATTGCCTCCTCGGCGTTTGCCGCTTCCACATCCCGCAGGATCAGATTGCGAAAGGTTGCCTGTTCCATCTTTGCTCTCCTTTTCTCTTAGCTGCTGTTCTTAGTCGGTCAAGCCTTCCAGAAACTCCATAATCTTTGCACCGGATTCCTGCTCGCTGGCACCTTCTACCTCGATCTTGATCGCTGAACCTTTTTTCAGACCTGCGGTCAAAATTCCAATTACATTTTTGGGGTTAATCGTGCCTTTTTCGCAGATCAGACGAATATCATCCGGAATATCCTTGCACAGCTTGGCCAGCTGGCTGGCCGGACGTGCGTGCAGACCGGTTGGATTTTTTACAACAAATTCACTGGTGAACATGGATGTTCCTCCTATTCCTACTATTCCTATGGAATATTATCGCAATTCCTATGGGCAATATCATATTGGATTTTTCGCTTTTTGTCAATACGTTTATTGACATTCTATACGAAAAACGCTATACTTTGTGTTGTGAACAAATGTTCATCTAACTTTTCAAATTTTTAAGGAGGCCTATTATGAGCAGCCGTACCGATTTGCTCGTACGAATCTCCGAGCTTTATTATCAGCAGAATCTCAGCCAGCAGGATATCAGCAAAATCACCGGCATTTCCCGTCCCACCATCTCCCGCCTTCTCGATGAAGCGAAGGAGACCGGTGTGGTTGAAATCATCGTTCATAGTCCGATCAACAAAAATCCGCAGCTTTCGCACCTTGTTCGTACGACCTTCGGTTTACGCGATGCGGTCATCGTTGCCGGAGATTATGAATTCGACCAGTCCCTGACACGCTGTGCACACTGTGCAGTAGATTTTCTTTCGACCGTACTGGAAAACAACATGTCTATCGGCATTTCGTGGGGACGTGCACTGGAAGCACTGTGCGATGTCCTCGAACCGACCGATTATTCCGACTACTATAATGTAACTGTTGTGCAGATGGTCGGCTGCCTCGGCACCGGCAATCCGCGTGTGGATGGCCTCGAGCTTGCGCTCCGGCTTTCCAAAAAGGTGCACGGCACCTATTCCAACATCTATGCACCGGTCTATGTGGACAGCGAGTTGGTTTACTCCTATCTCACCGCCGAGCCGCAGATTGAAGCAACACTCAAGAAGGCAGGTTCGGTAGATATCATCCTCACCGGCATCGGTTCGCTGAATGACGCCAACGGCTCACTTTATAAATCCGGCTGCTACAACGCTGAGGAACGCAAGGAGCTGATGCGCCGCGGTGCGGTTTCCAGTCTGCTCGGCCGCATGTTTGACATCAACGGCAACGAGGTTCAGCTGGACAGCCGCTACGTCATCTCCGCTCCGTTGGAGGCAATGCGCACTCCGGCGTGGTCGATCGGCATCAACGCCAGCGCCGAAAAGGCAGAGTGCACGCTTGCCGCCGTGCGCGGAAAGTACATCAACGTACTGGTCGCGGACGAGGCACTCGCCCGCCGCATGCTGGAAATGGAAGGCGTTGCCGTTCCCGAATAAGCACCCCTTTTTAGAATCAACCAATACCGCAACAGCGGTATTGGTTTTTTCTTTTCTCTCATTTCTTTATCATAATCAGTTCATTCTTTATCCGTCGTGGGATTGCTTATTGCAGACTGTCATCCAGCACGATAACACCCTTGGCGCCTTCGCCGCGAATCATCTTGTCAAAGCCGTCGCGCCATTTCTCCAGCGGATCGATCGAGGTGACGATCTTTTCCGGTACGACTGTGCCTGCCGCCAAAAGCTCCAGAGCCTTGACCCATGAGGACGGCTTCTGGCTGCGGGAGCCAACATAGTTGATCTCGTGATGCAGGATCAGGTCGGTCCAGATACTCTCATGCGATTGCGGGAACACGCCCATCTGTACAACTGTGCCCTTGCGGCGTACCAGCTCAAGCGCCTTGTTGGCTGCCGGAACCGCCCCCGAGCACTCAAAGCACTTGTCCGCGCCGACACCGTTCGTCATCTCCATCACGATATCCTTGATGTTCTCGGTCTGCTGATCAACACAGCGGTCCGCGCCTGCACTCTTTGCAATCTCAAAGCGTTCCGCATCGTGGCTCAGTCCGGCAACGATAACGGTCGCGCCCTGACTCTTTGCCACCTGCATAACCATCTGGCCGATTGCGCCAACACCGAATACCACGCAGATATCGCCAGGCTGTACATTGCCCTTCTCGATAGCAGCATGTACGCCGCACGCAAGCGGTTCAGTGAGCGCGGCACTCAGCAGCGATACGTTATCCGGCAGGACGTGAACGCTTTCCTCTCTGCTGACCAGATACTCAGCCATCGAGCCGTTAATCTGGGTGCCAATGCCCTGCCGGTTGCCGCACAGATTGTAATCCTTGGATTTGCACATCGGGCATACGCCGCAGGTCTTGAAGGTGGTCTCGCTGGTAACGCGATCTCCCACCTTAACATTCTTTACGTCCGGACCGATCTCGGTGACTACACCGGAGAACTCATGGCCGAGTACAACCGGCGGCTTAGTGCTCGCGTAGGTGCCCTTGAACGCATGAAGATCAGTGCCGCAGATACCGGAGTACGCGATCTTGATCTTTACCAGATCTCCGGTCGCTTGGGGTTCCGGAATATCTGTATACTGCATATGATCAAAACCGGTCTCCGTTTTCACAACAGCTTTCATAATTCATCTTCCTTTCATGGAACTCGCGGGAATGTTTGAAATTTTGTTCATTGTTGTGAACCGTTTTCTAAATTCCTTTTATCTCATTATAGGCAACATAAACAGTCTCGTCAAGCCATTTCCGCGCTTTAATCGTCATTTCTCACTATTTAACCAATTTCATCAACTCGTTTTTGGCACAAATGACAAGTTTTCTATCGTTGACATTTGTGCTTGTATATGAAATAATGTTTTTAAGAGATCGACACCACAACCCACAGCACCGACTGTTCGTATAGGTATTGGATTCAGAAAGGAGTCATGCTCTTATGAGTGAAAAAAATTATTCCACCGCCGATATTCAGGCGGTCGCTAACGGAATCCGCAAGCAGATTCTCGGCGTTGCACTGAAAACCGGCGGCTGCTATCTGGCACAGGCGTGCTCGTCGGCAGAAATCATTGCCTCCCTGTACACCCGTGTGATGAACCTCGGTCCGTCCGTCGGCAGCTGGGAGCCGATTCCGTTCCCCGGCGTTCCGGGGCCGGATAATATGGATTATCAGCGAGGCTCCTCTTACAACGGCGCTCCCGCACCGGATAAGGACCGTTTCTTTGTATCCTGCTGCCACTATGCTTCGGTTATCTACGCCGCACTGGCAGAGACCGGCCGCATCAGCCCGGACTGCATGGACAAATTCAATGTAGACGGTTGGAACATGGAAATGATCGGTGCGGAGCACTCCCCCGGATTTGAGAATACCGCAGGCTCGCTCGGCCAGACCATCTCGATCGCAGGCGGCACGGCTCATGCCCGCAAGCGCCGCGGCGACACCGGCAAGTGCTATGTTCTGCTCGGTGACGGTGAACTGCAGGAAGGTCAGACCTGGGAGTGCATTCAGGCAGCCGGTTACTACAAGCTGGATAATTTCATCGTTGTAATCGATGCAAACGACCAGCAGGTTGAGGGCAGGATTGAGGATCAGATGACCGAGGAGCCGCTGATCGACCGCTTCACCTCGTTCGGCGCGGTCTGCGTTGAGGCAAACGGCCATGACATTGAGGACTTCTGCAAAGCATGTGAGACCCCGCATGAGGGCAAGCCGCTCGTTGTTATCGCACGCACGCACGGCTGGACCGGCGTTAAGCCGCTCGAAAAGCCGCGTTCGATGCATTTTATCCGCATCGGCGCTGACGAGCGTGATGAATTCCAGAAGATCTATGACGAGATGTGAGAAGGAAGGAGTTCAAAATGAAGATCGAAGTTAATACACACGAAAAAAATATGATTCGCTTCGCAGCCGAGCATCCGGAGGTTCTGGTTATGTCGGCCGACCTCGGCTCCTCCTGCGAAGTAAAAAAGTTCCGCCAGACCTACCCGGACCGCTATCTGACCATGGGTATCGCTGAGCAGAACATGTGCTCCTGGGCAGCCGGCATGTGCCGTGAAGGCTACCGTCCGTTCCTGCATACCTTTGCGGTATTCCTGTATCGCCGCATCCTCGATCAGCTGGAAATGAGTGTTGCTTATCCGAATCTACCGGTTGTATTCGTCGGCTTTGTGCCGGGCATTACCACGCCGGGCGGTGTTACCCACCAGTCCATCAACGACATCGGCGTACTGCGCACTGTGCCGAACATGGCCATCTTCGACATCGGTGATGCAACCGAAATCGAAGGCGTGCTCGATCTGGCATACAACTACAACGGTCCGGTTTACATCCGCATGCTTCGCAAGGAAGTTCCGCGCCTGTTCCCGGCAAACGAGCCGATGCAGTTCAACCGTGCCCGCGTGCTGAGTGAAGGCGATGACATCGTTCTGCTGTCCTCCTCCATCTGCACCGAGGAAGCAATGCGCGCTACCGCAGTTCTGAAGGAAAAGGGCGTTTCCGTACAGCATATGCACGTTTCCACCCTCAAGCCGTTCACCGACCCGACCATCGTTGAGGCCATCAATAAGAGCAAGTACGGCGTTGTTACCATCGAAAACCATCTGGATATCGGCGGTCTCGGCTCCGCTGTTGCCGATGTTATCGCAGAGAACGGACTGGGCAAGCGTCTGGTCAAGATCGGCCTGCCGGGCTATCCGCACGGTGCGTCCAAGATGTATCTGATGAAGAAGTACGGCATTGATGCCATGCACCTCGTATCCGCTGTCGAGGACCTGACCGGCAAGAAGCTCGGCGTTGCAGAGTCCGATCTGGAAGCCGTTCGCTTTGTAGACTTCCTGGAGGTATAAATGGGCTTTCGCGCCTGCGTCTGGGATTTGGACGGCACGCTGCTCTATACCCTGCCGACAATTCACCATTACTGTAACCAGTCCCTTCGTCATTTCGGCTTTCACGGCATTACACTCGACGAGTGCCGTGACCTGTGCCGCCTTTCTATCGCGGAGTTTTACCATAAGCTGCTGAAGCTCGGCGGCTGCCCGCCTGATCGGGTTGCCGCACTTCAGCCCGCGATACGCGATTACGACTGCGCCGCGTACCTCAGCGATTTCACCTATCTCACCCAGCCGTATGCAGGGGTGTGTGAAACGCTTGCGGAGCTAAACCGCCGCGGCATCAAGAACGCCGTTCTGACGAATAAACCCAACGCCGTTGCCTGTGCGCTCATCGACCGATTTTTCGGTGATGCGATGGAGCTGTGCGTCGGACAGACGCCGGAGACCATCTCCAAACCCGATCCGCACTCGATGGACCCTGTGCTTGAGCAGCTGGGCATACCGCGTGAGCAGATACTCTACGTCGGTGACACCGATGTGGACATGCAGACCGCACGCAACACGCAAACGGCAGCTGCTGCTGCCGCATGGGGCTATCAGCCGCTCGAAATGCTACTGCCCTACCATCCGGAATTCATCGTCCGCAGACCGGAACAGCTGCTCACGATTTTTTAGGAGGAATTCACCATGTTTTCGGAAATGAAAAAAGAAATCATCGAAGCCGGTATCCTGCTCGACCGCTATGAGCTGGTATCGCTGACCTGCGGCAACCTGAGCGTGCGCATGCCGACCGGCGAGATTCTCGTTACGCCGTCCGGTATGATGTACGAGAAGATGGTCGAGGATGATATGATCGTCATGGATATCGACGGCAATGTCATCGAAGGCACCCGCAAGCCTTCGTCCGACACACCGGCTATCCTGCATATCTTCCGCGAGCGTCCGGACATCAACGCCGTTATCCACACCCACCAGCCGTATGCGACTGCGGTTTCGCTCATTCCGGGCCTGACCGAGTTCCGCGTATGCATTACCGCACTGGCCAATGCCGCCGGCGGCAATGTGCCGATCACGCCGTATTCGGCTGCAGGCTCGATCGATATGGGCATTGATACGGTTAAGTACGTCGGCAACGGTCATGCCGTTATCCTGTCTCAGCACGGCGTTATGACGGTCGGCAAGGACCTCAATCAGGCGCTGTACGCTGCGGTCTACCTCGAAGAAGCCGCAAAATGCTATCTGGCTGCCCGCGCAGCCTGCGTCAACGGCGAGATCAAGCAGATGAGCGACGCACAGATTCAGCAGATGGTTGACGTATTCCAGTATTACGGTCAGGGCACTGCCAAGATTCCGGAGGATCTGGTAAAGCGCATCGACTGACCAATCTCACACAAACTACCAATTCACTTAGTTAAAAAATTTCCAAACCAAACCATATCACCAACACCCCTCTAATAAAATCAGGACAGAAGGTCTCTCGAGCCTTCCGTCCTGATTTTTTGATTTATTCTGTTAATTAATCGATCGGCGTAAATTCGCCTAACTGCTCGGTGCCGGTCACGATTGCCTTTCCGTTTTCGACCGTCACCACATAATTTTCCTCATAACTGTTATCCGAGTCGTCTATCTTCATCACATTGACATAGTATCCGCCCGCCGGACGGCTTTCCACAAAATTGACGCGGCTGTTTGTCCAGCCGGTTGTCTGGCAGTAATTCAGCGCGGCCTGCGATGCCATATCCTCCGGCCGGATCTTCTCCTGCTGTCCGCCTGCACTCTTTTCGTAATTCAGAATGGTATCCACATTCGCTTTTTCCGTGGCATTCAGCATATTGTTGGAGTACGCACTGTCCGCATGATACCACTCCGCCGAGGCAAAGAAAATTTTCCATTCATCCGTGGTAAAAGTATAGCCGTGCCGCGCATAAATCTCGTTGCGCACAGCCGCAACCTCATTTTGCGTCAGCTTGGACAGATCATCCGTGGTAATGGTTTTCGTGTCCGTCGGCCACAGTTTATTGCTGCCAATTACGGTATCGGTCAGCGAAAGGTCGATAGACTTGGTCGCTGTGCCCTCGTACAGCATGTAGGTCGGCGCCGCCTGTTCCGCCGCTAGCTCCTGCTGAGTCTGCGCTGCCGCGTCACCGAACGTACAATGGAACGTAAACGGCGCAATGCTTTCGTCCCAATCATCCGACGAGCCAGTCAGCGTGATGTCAAAATCCGCCTTTTCCAGTGCCGGGAAGGTGATGATGCCGGTCGTGCTCGCGCCGACCATCAAATCCGACTGCAGCTCCGGATAATCAGCATAGGAGTTATACTCCCGCTCGAACTGCTTGCCGTTCTGCACGATTTTTGCGCTGGAATCGTAGATACTGAACGCCGCTGCACCGTTGTTCGTCACCGTAACCGCAACGCGTGTTTCCTTTTCCGCCAGCTCCACCGAGTCGACCGAAACCGTGTAGCCGCACTGTGTCTGCGCCGCTGTCTGCACCGTCGCGGTGTACAGCGTCGGCGCACAGGCCTCCTGATAAGTTACCACCTCTACCGAATCCGCAACGATCGCAGGCGCGGTGATTTTGCTGCCCAGTGCGTTTTCGCCCTCGTGTTTACCGGAAACACTGCCTAAAATATGCACATAATCATCATCCTGCAGCTTGAGCGAGGTGTCCTTGCAGGCTACGATCGTGTTGCGCTCTCCGTTCTCCGGGTCTCCCCACATCTGGAAATACACGCCGTCGTCATCGTACTCTGGCTCGTTGAACACACGGCCGTACAGCTCGAGCGTGCGGCCCTTGAACGAATCCGGATCGCTGTACATCTGCGTGATCTCGTCCTCGCTCATCGGCGAGGTGTCGGCCGGTGTGCTTGAGCCGCAGCCGGATAACAGCAGCAGCATGGCAAGCAAACCGCAAATTTTTTGTTTCATGATTCTCCCTGCTTTCTTTTACTTGTTTAATAATTCCTGCATGTGCTGGCTTGCCTCTGTGATCGACATGCCGGCCACCGAATACGTTTCGTAATCCCGTAGAATTTCATCCCGCACAGCACTGTCCATCACTCGGTAGCACTCGACCTCTTTCTCAAATCCGTCCGAAGTCGTCAGCGTGCGCGTTCCGCTCGGATACGCATACACCGTTGTTGCACCTGACTGGGAAAATGGTTTGGTGGTGATCAGAACATACTGTTCATCGCCCGGATAGGTGTTCATATCAATGTAGCCCTGTATCAACGATGAAATAAAGTCGTTCGTCACATTATTCGCCAGATACTCATATGTGCCCGTCATAGACTCCTGCGCCGCATCGATTGCCTCTCCCACAGCACTGATTACGCTATTTTTGCTGTTTGCGGCAGAACTTTTCAACTTGTACTGCAGATAAAACGCATGCTCTTCGGTTTTATCTGCGGCGCTCTTTGCACCGGACATACCGCCCGAATAGTCCGAACGGTATTTCTTGTCCAGTTCGTCCATCTTCTTCTGGTCGTCACAGATCTGATCCCACGCCGTGAGCACGTCCTTCATCTGCTCTGTCTCCGGAAACGTCTGCCTGTAGATTGTGAGATAACGGTCGAGCTGTGTGCGATCGTCCTGTTCGATCAAATCCGGTAGCATCTGCTGATAATAGGCGTACACCCAGTTCTCCTTCACGTGGGAGAGTTTTTTCGCTGCCTTCTCGATGTTATCCTTGCCCAGCGCTTTCTCTATTTTTTTGTTGGCGCGTTTCTGTTGGCGCGCCAGCTTCTTAGCAGCTTTCTCCTCCTGCCTTTGCTGCTTTTCTGCCTCCTTCTGCTGTTTCTCTGTCTCAGCCTTCGCCGCCTGAACTGCCTCTTCCTGCTTTTTCTGTTCGGAGGCCGCCTGCTGTTCCGCCTGAGAAGTTGTTTCTTGCTCTACGGTTTTGTTTTCTGTCGCTTCAGATGTTGTTTCGGTGGCCTGCGATTCACCCTGTTCTGTTGGTACTGCCTCTGCTGATGTGGTCGTGCTGCTCTCGGGCGCTGTGACAACAGCCCATATTACGAACGCAATGCAGAGTGCCGAAATAATAAGTTTTGTCCACAGCTTCAGCTTATATTTCGGATATTTGTGGTTAAAAATCAGCCGTGCAACTGCTAATCCAATGCCCACAGCCGTGCCGAATGGAGGCATGACGAACAAAAGTATGATACTGATTGGCCAGCGCAGAATCAGCGGCAGTTTTCGCTCAGCAGACGATTCTGCTGACACTACCGCTGGTTCTGCCGATTGTTCCTGTTTTTTCTTAAAAAACATACGGTTTCACCTGCTTTATATTCATTCTGCACTGGATACCGTTCCTCCGGACGAATCCGTCTCTCCGTAAACCGCAGAGAACAGACCTGCCGAAATCAGCGCCGGTGCCTCCTTGCCGTTGATCTGCACCGAATCTACCTGGAACGTATCCCCGTAGATGCCAAACACAATGCGAACCTGTACCTGCTCGCCGGAATACGTGCAGTTTCCCTGAAAATCGACTCGCTCCTGCGTACCTTCCTCGTACGCCTTCCACTTGGGCGAGCCAAAGAAATTATCGAACGCATCGCCTACCGTAACCGTTGTGCTATACTGCGACAGATACGCATCACGCACCTTTGCCGTATCGTCCAGTGCCGGAGACAGCACAGCCATAGAATATGCCGCTGCAGCGATAATCAGCACTACGCTGATTATTAAGCCGTTACGCCGCGCATGTCTCATGCGCTTGTACAGCCGATACGGATTGACTGGTGCCGCAGGCTCGAAAATCTTGCGGACATACGCCGCCAAGCACATTGCCTCCTCGGTCTGCCGCATGTTTTTGTTCAGCTTACCGTTCGTCTCTGCCTGCACGGTCAGCAGTGTGTCCTCCATGTGGATAGTGTACGTGCCATATCGTCCTGCAATGGAAGGCTGTCCAAATTCATCATAAAACAGATTGCGATTGTCCGGATACTGTAGTCCCTCCTTTAGCTTCTGATAAATGGCTTCATAATCCAGAGGTTCAGACAATTTGAACTGACTGCCGCCTTTTTTATACTGCCCGATCACATGGAAAGCGCGTCCCCAGAATGTCCAAACCAGATACGCTACGACCGCAAGAATCATAATTGCGCCTATCATACTAATTTCCTCCGTCTCTTTTACTGTGGGGCGGTGCCCCCTGTGAGTTACTTCCATTATACGCTATAAGTTTATATATTTCCACCCTAAAAGTTCATTTTTCATTACAACTGTACGGGGTACACTAAATAGAAAGAATGAACGGAGGAACAGCATGGACTGGGTGGCTATCGGAGGACGTATCCGCAAGCAACGCGAATATTTAGGACTGACACGCGAGCAATTTGCTGAAAAACTGGATATTACCCCCAAGTTTTGTGCAGATATTGAACTGGGAACCAAGGGTATGTCCGTGCCGACACTATGCCGTATTGCAACTACGCTCAGTCTATCCACTGACTATATTCTGTTCGGAAAACAGGAGAAAAAAGATAAGCTAGGGATGCTCAAAGCACTTTCTCCGATGGTGGAGAGTGTAACACCCGGGCAGCTTCCGTATCTGGAATCCATACTGAAAACGGTTATCAGTGCCATGAATCATAAAGATACAAAATGAAAGAAAAGCCGTATGCTGAGAGCATACGGCTTTCAATTACTTGTTCAATAGCTTTGCTCTTTCATAAAATCGCGTTTTGCTCATACCGAGCTGCTTCATCGCTTGCACCGCAGTGATTTCTCCATTACGCCAGCGAGCAACTACGCACTCAAAATTGGGATAGTCCTTCGCGGCTTTGCCGCGATACTTACCTTGCGCTTTAGCGATAGCAATACCCTCTCGCTGGCGCTGTAAGATATACTCTCGTTCCAGCTCCGCGACTGCTGCGAATACAGTCAGCATAAACTTGCCGGTCGGCGTGGTAGTGTCGATCGCTTCTTTGCGGCTGACAAACTCTACCTGCTTTTCGGTTAGATGCTCTACCAGATCGAGCAGATCACGAGTGTTGCGGGCAAAGCGGCTGATGGACTCGACGATAACAGTATCACCGCGCCTCACATATTCCATCATACGACGCAGTTCGGGACGGTCAGCGTTCTTGCCGCTGGCCTTGTCGATGAACAGTTCATCGACACCGAGTTCGCGGAGCATAATTTCCTGTCTTGCGGTATTTTGTTCTTCTGTGCTGACACGCACATAACCAATTTTCATAATACGTTCTCCTGTCAAAAAAGAATTTCCCGTTTAAGTCGGTTAAAATTTCGGGACGTTCCAAAACTCCAAAACCGACTTAAACGGGACGATTTCCAAGCGTTCCGTATAGGTATACCCAAACGGAACTGTTCGTTACGGTTGTTTTCAGTATTCGTCACGCTCGATGAATTCGAGCATTGCTTTGCGCTGAATACGCCAGCGATTCCCGACGCGGAACGCCGGAATTTCGTTTTCATGCAGAAGCCGCAGCATGGTGCCGCGGCTGACCTGCAAAATCTGCTGACACTCATGCAGTGTCAAAACATCGGGATATTGGTCCAGATTCATGCTTATCAGCCTTTCTATGCAGTTTATTGTACTGTTTTGCGCAGAAAAGGCTGATTTGTTATTTGGACACATCTTTGTCGCGCAGCACATGGATTGCTGCCGCCACCGCCGCGACAACCTTAATGCCGAACAGCAATGTGTTCTTGATTACCTTCATTGGGTCACCACCTTTCTTAATATGCGTAGAGCAGCTCACCGGTCATTTCGTGGAGCAGGGTCGGATCGTAGAGCATTTCCTCAATCTCCTCCTCCGAGCAGCCGTAGTCGAGCAAAGCCTGTATCTCATCAGTTGAAACGCCAAATGCCTTGGCAACGCTGAAAAGATCGTCATAATTTATGGGCGTATCCTCGTAGTCGCTGCGATAGTACGGATACTTACGCCACCAACGCTCGAAAGTCGTGTGCGGTGTGAAACTTCCGGTCGTGAGTTGTACCGCTCGGTCGATTCTCAAAATCTCGCCCTCCTTCGGTTCGAGAATATCGGTGGGCGCTTTTAATTTCAGCTTTTTGATTGCCTTGCACAGGATTTCCTGCGTTGAAGCATAAATCAGAAAACCATCGTAGAACATAACGCAAAGCGGGTTATCGCCAACGATGAACCAGATAGCGTTATCCTTATCCAGAACGGTAAACACAAATGAACCCTCGACCTTTTCAGCCATAGCTTTCAGGCTGTCAAAGTCGAGGGCTTTCTGCTGCTCGAGAAGCTGAACGGCAATATAGCTGTCCGTTTCAACGCTCGTCAGCGGCAGGTTTTCCGCTACACGAAGTTCTTTGTCGTTCCAGAGTACACCGTTATGTGCAAGAGCAAATGAATTTCCGTCAACTTTACCGAGAAACGGATGATTGTTCTGGTTAAACTGCGCATTGCCCTGTGTGGTCATGCGAGTATGCCCCATCACGATATTTACACCGTACGGAATATGGATTTTCATCTTCCGAGCGGGAATCGGACGCTTGTAAATCCGCAGACGGTCGTTGAAATTGTAGGCGATGCCCGTCGCGTCCGTGCCGCGCACTTGGCACTCTCTTGCAAGCGTGTTCAAAATTTTGTTCTTCGTATGAGTGCTGAGACACTCCTTGAAATCAATTAAGCCAAATAAACTGCACATATTACTCCTCCTCTGCGCTGGCGTTAACGGGTTCATTTACATACAGGCGGCGCTCCTTGAGGTATTGGATGAGTTCCGGTTCTTCGATTTCATCAAGGAAGTCAAACCAGCTCATGTCTTGAACCTGACAATCAGACATAGAAACAGCCACCTCGACGAGATGGTTGACCATCTGTAAGGTGGCTTTCAAGGTATTCAGCTTGAGTGTTCCGCGGAACATTCGGATTTCCACGGTATCCGAGTTGGTAAGGTTGACCGCCGTGTAGCGTCCAGCGCAAGAGTTCTTCGCATGGTTCATCTGCTCGGACGGTGTAAGACGAATACCATATCGAGCCGCCCAGCGATTCATCTGGCTCTGTGTACGGCGGCTGAATCGCAGCAGCTCAGCCCAGAATTTCTCTACAAAGTACAGCAGGCGTGCAATCGCAGCCTCCTGCTGTTCATAGGTACAGCCGAATGCCAAGCGAGAGATGTGAACATGCAGTCCGCAAGTCCCTGCCGCATGGCTCAGATAGCCCATGCTCTGCGCCTTGCAAAGCACCTCTTCCCAAGGCATTTCGTTCAGATGGTATTCCAGTGTCATAGGGTGTGTGACAAGCTCCATACCATCATCAAGACTGCCGTCAGTCTTGATGTACAGGTTTTCGGCGCTAACGTTAGCGATGTCGAGCAACTTTTGAGCGTTATTGTTTACCGTGCCGCCGTTATCAATCTCCAGCTCAACGCCGAAGTGCCGCAGGCCCTTGCCGTGAAACACGAGATCGGGGGTGTAGTTGTATTCATGGATAATGTCGTTATGCTCGTCCCAGCAGGAGGAGCAGTAGACGTTGTCATCGTTATCCCAATAGGCACGGTCGCGGTGAATAATGCGGTTGCAGTCTTCACAGCGGACGTAATACTCATCAAAGCAGTGGTCGCAGAATATGTGCGCATCGTCTTCGACGGCATTCTCCTCATAAACCCGCTCGGCACAGTGGTCGCAGATTACGGTCAAACGCTCCGCACAGTCCTCGCAGAGCCAATCTCCTTCCGCTTGATACATATCCTCAATCTGGTACTCTTCACCGCAGTTTGCACAAATCCTTGTTTCGTTCATTGTCTGTTCCTCCGTTTCATTTGGTGAATGTTAATACTCTTCAGCAAGCAGCATAGTGGAATGCGTTAAATCGTCGATGACGAACACCTTCGCGTTTACGGCATCGCCGCACGGCACATCGAGTTCGTAATGGTACGGTGGCTGCTCCTGCTCGTGGACGATGTGCTGACCGGTCGGCGTTTTCATCAATGTAAACACTTGCAGATAATCTTTTTGTGCAGTCTGCATAGCAGCAATCATTTGCCACATGAGAACCATCAAAGCGTCTGGTATTTCGCTCTGCACGCCGCATGTGATATACTTTGGATTTTCAAACATAATTTCCTCCTCAAAACGTGAAAATCCCACTGAAAGCATTTGCTCTCAGTGAGATTTCTTCAGGATTTGTCCACAGCATTGTGGACAAATTGTGCGACTATTGACTTGTAGAGCATCTCTGCGGTACACCCGCTCACCGCAGCGGTCGCAGAGTGTGGTGTACTCCTCGACGCAGGCATAGCAAAGCGCATCCCCGCCGAGAAGGATACGCTGCATGCTCGGTTTGCTTTTTCCGCAGCAGGAGCAAATAAAGCACTTTCCCGCCACGATTCTCCCTCCTTTCCGTTATATATAGATAATATATCAACGAAAAGTCGGTTGTTGCGGTACTGCGCTACTGCAGTCTGCTGCCCTGCATATTCTCCAGATACTTCCTGCGATACCGAATCGGCGGCAGACCGACCAGCTTCGCAAAAATGGCGTTGAAGTGATTGACATTGGTATATCCGACAATAGCGGCAATCTGCGTTGCGCTGTAATCGGTCGAAATGAGCAGGTTCTGCGCCTCACCGACACGACAGCGTATCATATAATGGATGGGCGACATACCGGTGATCTCTTTAAATATATGCGCCAGATGATACGGCGACATGGACATCGCCTCTCCAATATCCTCGAGCGTCAGCTGCTCGGGAAAATGCGTGCCGATGTACTGCCGAATGCGGTTCGCCAGCACCAGATTATGCGGCTGATCGGCGGCGCGCGCATCCGGCGGCAGATTGGCCGACAGCAACACCAGCGCCGGCAGCAGCTGCGAGACGATTTCATCCGAGTAGGACGTTCTCCGTTCCGCATGCTCGTAAATCAATTCGCTGAGTGCTTGCATGTGGTCGATCTCGTCCATCGCCGGACGCACGAATCCGTTTTCTGCCCTGGTGAAATGCCCTTCCGGCAGTCCGCGCAGCTGCAGACCGGAAATGCCAAAGCAGAATGTGCCGATCTCGTGCTGTAGGGACGAGGTGACCTCATGCAGATCACCTTGATTATATAGTAAGATATCACCCGTGCGGATCGGATAGCTGTAGCCGCCTGCGATGTACTGACCCGCCCCCTGATAAACATACAGCATTTCCGTGAACCGCTCGTGCCGATGAATGGCGCGCGTGATAGCCGATGCCGCTACGATCTGCTTGGTGGCGTACAGCAGACTCGGCATCTGACCGGATACAAAACGTATTTCTTCCGCCATGCTCTTTCCCCCTGTGTAAATATGGGTATAGTATAGCGTATTTTTGCACAGACCGCAAGAATCCGTATAAACCAAATTGCTACCCCTGCTTTTTGTGCAATATTTCAATATTTTCCGCAAAACAAAACGCAAGAAGAAAGAAACACCATACCCGCCGGAATAGTATAATAAAATCATCAAAAAGAACAAAAACTTCACGGAAACAGCGAAAGGAGTTTTCAATTATGAGCATTCAAATCTGTGGCGCACCCTGTTGCTGGGGTGTGGACGACCCCAAGAATCCGTATTTACCGCCCTGGACGCGCGTACTGGAGGAAGCCGGTAAAGCCGGTTACAGCGCCATCGAGCTTGGCCCCTACGGCTACCTGCCCATCGATGCTGAGCTGGTCGCAAATGAGCTGAAAAAGAACGGTCTTGCCATCGTGGCAGGCACCATTTTCCACGATCTGCTCGATGCGGACAATCAGGAGAGCGTGCTGCACGCGGTTGACGACATCTGCCGCCTGATCACCGACCCCAAGCTGCCGGTACTCAAGACCCACGACGGCCAGAAGTTCCCCACGCCGTACATGACTGTTATGGACTGGGGACACGACGAGCGCGACTACGCCGCAGGCCATCCGGACACCGCACCGCGCCTGTCGGATGAGGAATGGGCGCAATTCATGGGCAACGTCCGCGCTGTATGTGAACGCGCAAACAAATGGGGCGTTCGTCCGGTTATCCATCCGCATGCAGGCGGCTACATCGAGTTTGCAGACGAGATTGCAAAGGTTGTCCGCGATATTCCGTACGAGGTTGCCGGTCTGTGTCTGGATACCGGTCACCTGTACTATTCGCACATGGACCCGGTGGAGTACCTCAAAAAGTACGCTGACAAGCTGGATTACGTCCACTTCAAGGACGTAAACGAAACCGTTTACCGTCAGGTGCTCGATGAGCGCATCCGCTTCTTCGACGGCTGCGGCAAGGGCGCGATGTGTCCCATCGGCACAGGTTCGCTCGACTATCCGGCCATCAAGCAGGCGCTTGCAGATATCGGTTATTCCGGTTACATCACCATTGAGCAGGAGCGCGATCCGCGCAACTCGGACACCAGCCTGCGCGATGTCAAGGCCAGTGTAGACTATCTGAAGTCGGTCGGCTACGAAATCTGATCACACCCGAGCGAGGAGCACGGCTCTTCTCTCCCGTGCTCCCGCTCCACTCTCTCAATAGTTCAAACACAATATTTTAATATTCATGTAGTTTTTAAGGAGGATTTCTTTATGTATTACGGTGAAAAACGAGTAGACAATCCCATTCGCTGGGGCATGGTAGGCGGCGGCCGCGGCAGCCAGATCGGCTACATCCATCGCTCGGCTGCACTGCGCGACTTCAACTTCGAACTGGTTGCCGGTGCGTTCGACATCGATCCCGAGCGCGGCAAGGACTTCGGCAAGCAGCTGCACGTTGACCCGGACCGCTGCTATCCGGACTACAAGACCATGTTCGCCAAGGAGGCCAAACGCCCGGACGGCGTGCAGGCCGTTTCCATCGCAACGCCGAACGGCATGCACTACGAGGTCTGCAAGGCTGCTCTCGAAGCCGGTCTGCACGTTGTCTGCGAGAAGCCGCTGTGCTTCACCTCTGAACAGGCAGACGAGCTGGTCAAGCTGGCAGAAGAAAAGCACCGCGTTGTCGGCGTGACCTACGGCTATTCCGGCCATCAGCTGATCCAGCAGGCGCGCCAGATGATCAAAAACGGCGATCTCGGTGAAATCCGCGTTATCAATATGAGTTTCGCGTTCGGCGGCTACAACTTCAAGATCGAGGACAAGGTGCCGTCCGCAAAGTGGCGCTTTGACCCGTCCAAGGCAGGTCCGTCGTTCGCACTCGGTGATGTCGGCACGCACCCGCTGTTCATCATCGAGGCGATGATCCCGGATATGAAAATCGACAACCTGATGTGCACCAAGCGTTCCTTCGTTGAGGGCCGCGAGCTGGAGGACAACGCCTTCGTTATCATGAACCTCAAGGGCAGCGAAAATGTGCAGGCTGGCGCGCAGGTATACTGCTGGGCAAGCTCGATCAACAGCGGCGCACGCCACTACCACAAGATCCGCGTGGTCGGCTCCAAGGCATCCCTCGAGTGGGATGACGAGCGCCCGAACCAGATGCTGTACGAGGTAGAAGGCGAGCCGTCCCGCGTGCTCGAGCGCGGCGCAGGCTACCTGACCGACGAGGCGCGTGTCGAGGATCGTATCGGCGGCGGCCATGCCGAGGGTCTGTTCGAGGCGTGGAGCAACCTGTATGCACGTTTCGCAGTCGCTATGGCTGACGCGGACAAGGGCGCTTACGGCGACTTCTGGTATCCGGATGTCAAGGCCGGCGCACAGGGTATCAAGTGGATTGAAAAGTGCGTAGAATCCGCAAATAACGGCTCTGCTTGGGTCGATTACGAATAAAACCAACGCTGTTTTCTCAGCACCTCTCTCTTCTCTCCGGCAACTCTCTCAAAAGTAAAGAAAAAAGATAAAGAACTGATTTTGGAGGAAAAGATTATGAAAAAGAGATTACTTGCTGTATTGATGTCCAGTGCAATGCTGATGAGCGCACTCGCAGGCTGCGGCGGCAGCACCGCAAAGACAAATAACGGCGGTGACACGGCCGACCAGACCACACAGCAGGATTACCATATCAAGGTCATTCTGAAAACGCTCGCATCCGAGTACTGGCAGTATGTCGGCAACGGCTGCAAGCAGGCCGGCAAGGATTTGGGCGTAACTGTTGATGTTCTGGGTGCAAGCTCGGAGACCGCATATGACGAGCAGCTTTCCATGATCGAAACCACGCTCAGCGCGAATGACTGTGATGCAATGGTGGTTGCGCCGCTTCAGGCGGAAACCGTTGTAACACAAATTGCAAATACCGACCTGCCAATCGTGGCGATTGATACCGCCATCGACTCGGACAAGGTGCTCAGCTTTGTCGGCTTCAACAATGAGGAGCTGGCCGCAATGGGCGGCAAGGCCGCTGTTGAGGCAGCAAAGGATAAGGGCTGGGATAAGATTACCGCCATCGGCATCATGGGTGTGCAGGGCGACTCCACCTCGGAGGCACGCATTGCAGGCTTTAAGCAGGGCATTACAGAAGCTGGCGGCGAGTATCTCTCTGCGGAAACGCAGTACGCAGACAGCGTAGCGGACAAGGCCGTTACCTGCATGGAGGCCATCATTCAGGCACATCCGGAGGGCGTATCCATCATCGTAGCGAACAACGATGATATGGCAGCCGGTGCCGCTCGTGCAGCAGCCGCATTTCCGGCGTACAAGAACACCATCTTTGTCGGCGTCGGCGGCAATCTGGCGGGCATTGATGCTATTCTTGCCGGTCAGGAGACCATGACCGTCGCCGTTGACGGCTACGATGTTGGTTATCTCGGCGTGCAGGCCGCAGTCGATGCGCTCAACGGCAAAAAGCTGGATGAGTTCATTGCAACTGATGCTACCGTTGTAACGGCTGACAACGCCGCAGAACGCCGCGCTGAGGTAGAAAAGCGCCTGGGAACCTCTTAATCAAACTCGCACCAACGAAATACCGCGGAAAACCGCCTCTTCAAAAGGGGGAGGCGGTTTTCCGCGCCCAAAAATCAGCCCACACAGTAAAAAAAACAAGGGGGAAAACAACAAAATGGCATTTACTGTCGCAACCTTTATCGCGTTCACCGTGCTTGTCGCGGTGCTCTCGTGGTGGAAAACACGCGATGACGACCTGTCCACCAAGGAAGGCTACTTCCTCGCAGGCCGCGGACTGCCCGGCATCGTTATCGCCGGTTCTCTGATGATGACCAACCTTTCCGCAGAACAGCTTGTCGGCACGAACGGACAGGCGTTTGCGGGCAACATGAGTACGATGGCTTGGGAGGCCACCTCGGCGTTCGCGCTGATCGTGCTGGCGTTCGTGTTCCTGCCCAAGCTGCTACGCGGCGGCATCGCCACCATCCCGGAGTTCTTCGAGATGCGCTACGATACCTTCACCATGCGCCTGTTCTCGCTGCTGTTTCTGATCGCGTATGTCGTTACTATGCTGCCGACCATCTTGTATTCGGGTGCGGTCGCACTGGTTAAGATTTTTGACCTCGAGAGTATGTTCGGCATCAGCTATTTCAGCGCCATCACCATTATCTGCATCGGCACCGGCATCATCGGTATGTGTTATGCGGTATTCGGCGGCCTGAAAGCCGTTGCCTACTCGGACACCATCAATGGCGTCGGTTTGATCATCGGCGGCTTCGCTATCCCGATCCTCGGCATTCTTGCCCTCGGTAAGCTGGACGGCGGCGGCTTCATGGCCGGTCTGGATCACCTCATCTCCGCAACGCCGGAAAAGATGAACGCATGGTCCGCGCCGAACGCACTTCCGCCGGAAGTACCGTGGCCGCTGCTGCTGACCGGTATGTTCGTCAACAACCTGTTCTACTGGGCGACCAACCAGTCCATCATCCAGCGTTCTCTGGGCGGCAAAAACCTCGCTGAGAGCCAGAAGGGCGCGATCTGGGCCGGCTTCTTCAAGTGCCTTGACGTATTTGTCATCGTTCTGCCGGGCATCATCGCGTTCCAGCTGCTGGCTGCAAACGGCCAGATGGACACCTCGGTCGGCATGGCGGCTGACCAGGCCTACCCGCTTCTCGTTATGGAAGTGCTGCCCAAGCCGCTGATGGGCTTCTTCGCAGCCGTTATGTTCGGCGCGATCCTGTCCTCGTTCAACTCGGTGCTGAATTCCGCATCCACTATCTTCACGCTGAACGTTTGGCAGCCCATCTGGGGCAAGCAGGCCTCCAACAACAAGGTTGTTAAGGTCGGCCAGATCTTCGGTACGATTGTCGGCGTGGTTTCCATCGCCATTGCACCGTTCGTTATGTTCTTCGGCACCGGCATTATGAACTTCATCAATGAGTGCTGGGGCTTCTTCTCCATGCCGCTGCTGACCGCGGTTCTGTTCGGTCTGCTGAGCAAAAAAGCGCCTGCTATCGCCCCGAAGATCGTTATTCCGGTCCACATCGTGCTGTACGGTCTGACCAAGGTCATCCCGTTCTTCAGCCAGTTCCACTATCTGTATGTTGTATTCGCACTGTTCGTTCTCGAGTGTATCATCTATGCAATCTGCATCAAGGTAAGTCCGCGTCAGCTGGCGTGGGAGATGCCGGATGCCAAGGTCATGGATATGACCCCGTGGAAGAACGGCAAGGTCTGGGCGATTGCCGGTGCGGCAGTCGTTGCGATCATGTATCTCATCTTTTCGCCTCTCGGCATCGGCGCATAACGTCCGACTCCCCGTGCGCTGCTGCCGTTAGACAGCGCCGCTGTGTCCCTCCACAGTGGTGCAAAAGGCTCCTGTGTCATAAGACACAGGAGCCTTTTGTTATTGCTCACACCAACTGTTCAAACCGATCAAAGAACCGAAACAGCGTATCGCCGCTCATGGCCAGCGCACGGACACATATGCCCTGCACCGCGCGGCTTGCACCGGACATGCCGCCCGAATAGTCCGAACGGTATTTCTTGTCCAGTTCGTCTACTGCGGTGTAATCCTCGCCTGCCAGAACGTTCGCCTTGCTGCCGTTCATGCAGATGAAGTGTCCGGTGCCGCCGTTTGCATAACGGTCGCCCGCGAAAGAAGCGCCGTCCGAGCCGCCGGTATTGCGTACCGAAACGCGCATCGCGGTTGCCGGACCGTAGTCCACGATGTTCTGTGCGGCGGTGATCAGCGTATCCAGATGACCGAGCAGATCGTGAATCTCGTAGTCATCATGGCCGCTCCAGACGACCAGTTTGTCGAGGTCGATCTCGCCCGCTTCCGCCAGTGCAGTTACCTTATCGCGGAAGATGCGCAGGCTGGAAAGCAGCACGCGAACGTCATTGTTGACCAGAGTCAGCGAATCTGCAACGCTGCGACGATTGCAGCCCAGCTGGTCAGACGAATAAAGAACGTTGTGTGCCTTGTCGAGCAGCATCATGCAGCCCGGCGTATGACCCGGAATGTCGTAGTTATCCAGCACAACGCCGCCGAGATCAAACTGATAGCCTTCGCTGATGCAGGTAAAGCCGCCTGCCGTTACGGTCTTGTCGTTCACATACTTCAGCGCCATCGGGATATCCTTTTCGTTGATGTAGACCTTGCGGCCTGCCTGAACGAAATCGCCCAGTTGTGTGGTATGATCCGGATGACCATGCGAAATGTAAACATCAATGTTATCCGTACCTGCCAGCTGCTTACAGTATTCATACAGGTTATTTGCACCTGCCGATGCCATGCCTGCGTCGATCAGCAGTGCGCCCTTGGAGCCCTTGATCAGATACATCTTATCGCTGTCGTAATCGATAACACTCCAGACCTTCATGCCGTCCATATCGTACATCAGACGGCTCTTGTGCTCCAGTTTGGACATACGATCGATCGTGTAGGTAAAGGTTACAACATCGCTATCCTCCATGCCTTCCTTAGAGGCATAGGCTTTCAGTTCTACCTTGGTCTGCTTTGCAGTACCGTCCCAGTTATCCGTATCTGCACCGATGGTGATCAGTTCTTTCACTTCTGCACCGCCGAAACCAGAATCAGCCTTGAACTTGGTCTGATCAAAAACCTTCGCCGTATCCGAAGTCTTGGGGTCAGAACCATCTACTGTGTACTTGATCTCAGCGCCATCGGTATCCGAAAACAAAGCCATATACTGCGTTACCGTAAAGTTGCCCGGCGTATCCGGATAGTACGGGTCGGTATAGCTGTCATAATCCGTGTAGGTGTACGGTGCTGCGACCTGATTGCTGTTCTTCTTGCTGACGTTCAGTGTATAGGTCTTGCTGTCCGAACCGTTCTTCGCCGTTACCTTGATAACGAAGCGCGTAGTACCGCCGGTGAGTGTGCCCTGATAAGCCTTGCCGGACTCTACTGCATTGCCGTTCACGGTAATCTTCGCACCGGAGGAAGCTGCGGTCGGAACGATCTCGATCGAGGTCGTATTCTCGTCCACCTCAGCGACAAAGCTGGTCGTGGTCTTGCAGGTCGGCTTGGTGCCGTCCGTCGGGTACTGCCAGTTTACATTGATGCCGAAATTCGGGTCGTTCCACAGCAGATTGCCCTTCTCGCCCTGCTTGTGTACGGACAGATTGGACAGGTCTGCAATCTTATCTTCGTTGCCGTTGCGATAGCCGTCGGACAGGTAATTCTGCAGGTTGACATTGATGCCGACCCAGTTGATGTCCTTCAGGCGGTCGCCGACGACCACGGTCTTGGTGTTCTCGAGGTAGCCGTTAATGCTGTCCAGCGTGCGCAGAGTAGGCGTCATAGCATCTGTGCCCTCATCAACAACCTTCTGTACAGCCGTCTGCAGGATATCCAGATAGCTTGCCGTACCGTCCAGTACAACATCGTTATGACCGGTGAGAATGCGCTTTACCGTGCCGAGGCTGTCAACGCGCTCCAGTGCGATCTGAAGCGAGGACAGGTAAACGTCCATCGAGTCTGCGAAGAACGTCGAAGACAGGTTTGCGAACTGCATCCAGAACGAATCCATGATGTGTGCACGGTTGTTGCCGATCTGGTCGGTCGTGAACAGGTTGCCGGTCGCGGTATCAAACAGCATGATGCCTGCTACCTGATGGCCCGGCAGCTCGATCACGTTAAACTTGGTGCCGCCCATGTCGTAAACGTCACCGTTTTTCAGGGTTTCCAGCTGTGCGTCGTAAGCTTCGCTTGCTGCAGCCTCATCCGCAAACATTTTCGACGATATGCCGAACCGCTTGACATAATCACGCAGAACCTCGATACCACGCTCATTGACATAAACCTTAGCGCCCAGCGCCTTGTTTTCTGCGCACAGGAACTGGTGCGTCATCTGCACGTGGTCGGGATGCGGGTGACCGATAATCAGGTCGATCGGCTTGCCTTCGCCGACGATCTTTCGTGCGGTCTCGTACAGGTTTGCCGCGTCATCTGCGTCAAAGTAGCCGGCATCCAGAACCATTGCGCGGTCGGTGCCCTGCACCAGATACATCTTATCGCTGTCGTAATCCTGAATGAGCGTTACGTCCGGAACCTCGTTGCCGTTCCAGTCCTTGGGTGCGCCTACCTTCAGCTCGTGGTGCGGAATGCTGGTAACATCATAATTCCAGTTTGCAACACTGCTGGTCCTGCCGTTCTGCACCGCGATCGCCTTGACGTTATAGGTCTTGGTGACCGGACCATCCGCACTTGCGGTCGGCTGGGTGATCTCGATCTGACGATACTGGTAGGTTTCAAACTTTTTGCTTGCCGTGGTCGGAACGGCTGCCTTGTCCGCGCCTTCCGCGATCTCGTAGTAAATGTCTGCACCGTCCTGTGCGGTCAGCGTGACAAAATAGGTCATGTCATAGTTGAATACGCCCAGACTCTTGGAGGTCTCCTGCCCCTTGGGGCGCGGGTACGCGCTCGGTGCTGCCGGTGCAGACGAGCCACCGCCCGAAGAACCGCCGGAGGAGCCGCCCGTGCTGCCGGTCGTCAGAGTAGAGTTATGGATCTTGACCACCTTGCCGGTGATTTCGCAGCCGGTCGCCTTGACTTCGCCGGCCTTGCCGCCGAGAATGACCGTGCCGCTCAGCTTCGCCTTGTTCATCGTCACGCCGGAGGCCTTGACGATGACAATGCCGGTGCCCTTTGGCGTTACCGTGCCGGACTCGGTGATATAATCCGAAATCATGTTGTCGAGCAACTTGACTACTTCTGCGCGGGTGATGTTCGCCTGCGGCTCAAAGCGGTTGCCGCTGCGGCCTGCGATGTAGCCGTTCTCCGCAAACGCTGCCACGTTTGCCATCGCCCACGAGGAAATGCGGCTGTTGTCCGCAAAATTCGTCGAGCTGCCGCCTGCTGTTACCGACAGCGCGCGTGCCAGCATGCTGACCGCCTCTTCGCGGGTGATCTTGTCCTTCGGGCGGACATTTTTGCCGTCGCCCTGCATCACGCCTGCCTGCGCCACACGCAGAATCGGGTCCGTGTAGTACGCCGTACCCAGATCAGCGAAAGTGTTCTCCGCCTTGGTCTAGTAGTCCATCACGCGGTCTATTATGACCGCCATATCCGCTCTTGTTATCGGGCTGTTCGGCTCAAAATCGCCGTCGTGGCTCTGCATGACACCGCGGTCGCTCCAGCGGTTGATCTCGTCTTCCGCCCAGTGTCCGCGGGTGTCCGCAAATGATACGGCAAAAGCTGACGGCAGCATCGTCAGCAGCATTGCCACAGTGATAAACCATGCACATATCCGTTTGCGTTTCATTTTCATTCTCCCTTCTTTACTCGTGTCGGCCGAATTTCATCGGTTTCCCTACTGGCATTATTGTACCGTGTTCGTACCAAAGCGAAAATGAAGAAAAGCCAGAATTGTTGCACGATACGCAGGAGTTTTGTGCGCTCGTGTTCGATGTTGTACGATTCCTATTTTGTTTATTGTACAATTGATAGAAACCTGCATTATTCGTCAAAACCGAACACACTCTGCAGACTCGGCAATGCCCGCTGTTTCCACTTGCGGCCGATTGTTACCGGATTGATCCCGCTTGCGCGCTGATATTTCATCAGCGCATCATACTGCGAGCCGGAAAGTTCCGCGCAAAGCGCACGGCGTGCCTTGCAGGCGCTGCCCATGCGTGAGGTCTGCGCAATCCATGTGCCCAGCCGCTTCCTCTGCACGGATTTTCCCGCTTGGGCAAGCTGCTCCTGCACCGCCGCAAGCGAGTAATATGTTCCCGCCGGAAAGCAGTCCTGCATAGCTTTGCACAGGATACACGATGATTCCTGCAGGAACCGGTACAGCAATTCCGGTGAATACGACAGATCGGTTATGCCGAAGTGCTTTTGCAGCATGGCGGCGCCGTATTTCGCCTCCAGCCGGAGTATACCCTGTGCCTGCTGATAGTCGGTCAGCTGTGCGCTGTAATCGTCCCGCATCTGATCCGCTTTGGAGTACAGCGAGATGGCATACTCCTCTATGCTGTACGTTAAATCGTAGGAATACGCGTATCGAATGGGTCTATTCCGCTTTTTGTTGTCAAACCGCGGATAGGTCTGTTTAAAGCCGTTCGGCACACCGCCTCTGTGCGCTAGCGCAATATATGCGAGCGGGTCCGACGTTTGGGCGTTCACACTGAAATCCACCCGCGCAAACATGAAGGTCTCCGGTGTGCCGAGCTGTGCATCCCGCAGTATATCGCGCAGATTGCAGTCCAGTGTTCTCATATAATCTCGGCACGGGCTGAATAATGCTACTCTCTGTATCTCCATATAGAGCAGCGAATTGAGATTGATTGTTAATTTGATAAAGCCGCAGTTTCGTGCGGCCCGCAGGCTGATCATCACGCCCTGCGGTGCGTACATGTAAAAATAGTATTCATTTTCTGATTTTCGATAGCTGCCTGTTCCATATCTGTCAGACAAGCCATACAGCAGACTGCGATAGCTGCTTACTTCCTCAAGCGGAATCTTCCGCTGTAACGTGATTGTATGTATAGAATGATAAATGTCCATCTCATATACCTTCTTCTTTTATAATTTTATCAGACTGTTGTGCACAGATAAAAAGTTATATCGTCCGAACAATACAGTAATAAACAGTAATCATTCAAGAACGATATTTGTTATACAAGATAGAAATATATAGCAATTACTATCCTGTCAGTTTATACTATAACTGAGAATTGAAAATATCCTATGGATAGATCATTTCTATCCTATAGGATTGGAATAAATATACTTTATATATAGAGGTGATACTCTTATGATTACATTTAAAGAAACTCCTCAATTTCTATCACCTTCCGAATCGTTTAAACTCCGAAAAAATATTCAAGAGGTCGAAGATGATCTGCGGTTTTTCTTTGCTTGGAAACCATCTAAATCTAACGCTAAGACTCTGCCAAATTGGCTTGATAAAAAACTAAAAAAATTTCCGTATCTGCAGAAACATACAAAAAATTTCCTATCTTTTCTGCACACACAAACCTCAACTTTTAACGGAACACAACAATCCTTATACGACATTTTGATCAGCTGTGTCATCACAGACTGGATCATGGCTGCGCTTCAAAAATATGAAAAGCAGTACCGTATAAAAGAATTTCGCACTGTCCTGCACCCACAAACTACTGAAAAGGATCCCCCGAATAACTATATTCTGGAATCCAAAGCCTATTTTGATTGGCTGTTCCCCAACCTATCCGACAGCATCAAAATGTCAAATCTCCGACGCAAACCGCTGCACAGCTATTATAACGACACAGACGACAATTCGTTCCTGCCGCGAACGCTGGACATGGAATTTCTCCAAGCAATAACCGTTCTGTATAACAACTATCTGCGTAAAGGCGATCTGCGCTATATGTTATCACCTGCCTGTTTCCTGCCTCTGATGAAACAGCACCCCTATTTCGTCTATTCACTTGAAAAATATTTTGGTTATTACCAGACACATTGCAAGCGAAATGATTTCTCTCTTTCTACATGTGACGAACTTATTCGTTCTCTATATGATGATTATGATTATTCTCCACATATTTACAATTACTTGCAAGCCTTCTATAGGTCTGTCTGCGTTTCATATACGGATCTTCTATCTTACTATGAGGATTTCTCCATTGTATGTAAAAAAAAATCAGCTACGCTATGATGACTTTGATTTATACGATAATCTTCAGACTGCTCATCAAGACTTCTCTACTTCTTATGAAAATCTTCTGGCCTATTATAACGATTTTCCGGTCGTATGCGAGGATTTGCCAACCTCTTATGACGATATCACAGATTTATATGAAGCCCTTCAAACAGAAACTTCATACGATCTCAAAGATGCAACCCGTGATTACTATTATTCGCTTTTCCAACTTGTTCAGCTGCTGCGAGAATGGCTCCGACTATTTTCCAATCGGTATTACAGTTTCGCATTTCAAGATGAAGGCAACAGCAATTCACTTCTCCGCTTTCAAAACGCCGATGATGCTGTCGCAATCGATCCATTGATATACAACTGCTTTACTACAAAAGAGCGACTTAAGCATTACCGCTTTGCCGTTAATCTTCTCAAAAAGCGTGGTCATTCACTCTCTCCCGACTTGGACAAGCAACTCTATTATTCTTTTTTCTGTACAAGCTATGATGAGGATCGATACAAGATTCTTTGCAGCTTAAAAAAGCAACTACATAAAAACGATATTCCTACCAATATCAGCAAACTATTTTACCTTTGCTTTTCCACTCTTGAATTCGTAGAAAATCCTCAATTCTCCGCATTACGCCAATTCCGTGAACTGGTTTGTTCCCCAGAGATCACGCGACGATTGGCCTATACTTTAAATGAAGCCAGCTTAAAAAAAGTATCCTCGGATTCCAATAAAGATACCGATACCAATCTGCATGTTTATTTGCAAAAACTGCAGACCGCATTGGAATCTGCAAAACGCAGCCATCAGTATGATGATATCTTCTGTACGCTAAGTGCATTGTTCTCGGATTCGAAATCATTTAAAATACCGCCAATTCCATCAAAACTGATGGATAACAAAACATTGAACAAAGAAATCAGCAAATACCGCAAACAGGCACAGGCAGCCAGAAAAGAGCTTCCCTCCTCTGTTGCCTCTTTTGTTGCAGCACTAAATGATTTTACCGCTGACGCACTCGAGCTGTCTCTGGAGCACAAGAAACAACGTCACTCGTATGGATATACCCACCCCTTCTGGTTTCAATGTGAGCCACATGCCCTCGATATGCTTGAAGGGGATCCTCCATCTGTTCCGATACTGTTTGAACCGAATGACTATGTGACCGGACCCTGTACCAAGATGTTTTTTACCCGTCTTCATCGTATCATTTGGCCAAAGGCATCTTCTGATCCAAACACATCTTACTCCACCGCGGACTATTTCATCGGTGCTTTTGTAACAGCGCATCTTCTGGAACAGCAGATGGTCTCTGCTCCATCACCTGCACTTGATGAAGTTTACTTTCCGGGGGATTCTTTTCTGGACGAAGATGAAGAATCTGAAGTTACAAATCTCTGGCTATGGGCACAGAACTTTTTGAAAACCGCGCAATCTTATCCCCAGTATGTGGATAACTATGAAGGACATGCAGCACAAGTACCTCACAAACTGCCGCTGAAGATGTCCGGTACCGATTTTCCATTACTGACCCATACAATCCAATGGTTCTATCCAGAAGATACTCTAACTAACCTGATGTACGATATATTGCTTTCCACAGAAGACAAACTGCTTGATTCATGTTGGTTCTTGTTGCCGTCTGATCAGCTTATCTCACGCGCTGAAGACTATCTTTCAAAAGGTGCTGATTACTGGAACTCCATTCGCCAGAATCAAGATCCTTTTGCGAATGATTAAACATTCCCATTTCCTATTTTTCACTGTGACCGTCTGCCTTGTGCAGACGGTCGTTTTTTTCATAACATAAATTTACCTGCTGTGAGCACACATCTTCTTTTCTCCCTGCTCATATCATTACACATTACATTTCCCGAACAATATTTCTATTTAAAATCGTATTATATCTATTTTTACTTTTTTTCAAAACTAGCTGTTATATTTCCCCTGCTGTGAGCACGTTAACTCGATTGGAGTTCTTTCATTATGTATAATAAAATCACAAACAGCGAAAAACGTTTTTCAAATCATCAACCCCACAAAAAGGAGCAAAATCATGAACAAAGAAGAGCTTATCCGTACCCTTGCCGCGCATGCGGCTGACGCTGTCGTCCTGCTTGAAAAAATCTGGCCCGACGACGCATTTCCCGCCAAGCTCTGCGATCGTGTCGATGCGAGCGATTACTTCATCACGAACCGCGGTGCGGTGATCGCCAGCGACATGCGCGTGCCCTTTCTCGCCGAGCAGGTCGGCGCGGTCGGCATTTCGTCCGATGATGTGCACGTACGTTGGAAAATTATCACAGTATACTGGCCGTACCTCCGTCTATCGTACGCCGTCCGCACGACCGCATGGGACAAGAAACCGCGCTTTCCGGGTCTTGATCTCAGCGACCGAGAGGTTGACCTTGTATACGAGATGTGCGACACCTTATCCCGCAATCGTGCGTACATTGAGAAAGATTTTTCGACGGAAAAGACGCTTTTTGCCGACATTCTCAGCAACACGTACGCTGCCAAGTCGCTCGGTGCTTTCGACGAATCCCGATTCATCGAACTGCTGCAGAATGACCCGCTTGTCCTGCCGGTTCTCGAGGCCGTACTGCTCGCAAGCGTATGGAGCGAATCGACACTGGAAAGCGTCCCGAATTTCCTTATGGTTTTCGCACTGCCGAACGCGCAGGCCCTTTCGGTTCGCGAAAACCTCGAGGAACACTTCCATACGGTTGACCTGCTCCGCTCTCCATCTGCACCGTTCGAGCGCCCACTTACGCTGCGCCTCGAAAACAGCCAGCCGCCGGTGTACAGCCCCGCTGCAAGCGGGCGTCTTGTCCTGCTCGAGCCGATCGGAGACGCACCGCGCAAGCTGCTGATTGACACGATCGAACAGCATTCGCGCATTCGGCTGCTTACCAGCAACGCCGAGGCACGCCCGTTTGCCGCGTTCCCCATCGTCATCTCCACGCGTACCTTTCCGGCGGCGTATGCGTACACCGTCACTGTGCCCCAACAGGCACACTCTCTACGCGAGTCCGACGCAGACTGCCTTCGCCTGGCGGCTGCCAAGCTACTGTGCTGCATTTCTGGAGCAGCAGGCACGCTCAACGAGGCCATTGATGATCTTGCCGGCAATCCACACGCCTACCGGCTGAATCTTCCGGAGCGCTGGATTACCATTGCACGGCAGTTTATCCGCCACGCTCTGCTGACCAATGAAAACAGCCGTGCTGCATTCGACCGCATCTCCGGCGAGGCTGAGCGCGTCGCAAAAGAGGCACAGCTTTCCCGCGCAGAAACAATCGATAAGGGTGTTGCCTTCCTGCTCGAGCCGGAGCGTTACAAGGACGCGATCCATCCGCGGCCGCAGTCACTCGAGGAACTTGCTGAGACAACGGCGTTCGAATACACGTATCAGAACAAGCCGCTGCTAGTCTATCATCCCGACCGCTTCGCTGGTCTGCTGCAGCGTGCCGGAGTCGGTCCCGAGCTTGTCGAAGATGTTGTACAGGCATTGAAGGACCGTTCGCTCTGCACGTCTGAAAAGATAAAAATCAACACTGAGGGGGCTGGCAGGCGCTATCTTGCAATTCCAACGAAAAAGTTCATAAATTCCAGCATTCCATCCATTCCGGCGGGCAACGAGGAGGACAATAATGTATAATAAGGATATATATCCTGCACTGCAGACATTCAGTATCGAACATCTGCGCGATGAACAGGAACGTGCACTGACGCCGATTCTTGCCGGACGTGATGTCCTCGTTCGGCTGCGCACCGGCGGCGGAAAGTCGCTGCTGTATCATCTGCCCGCACTGCTCGATGAGCCGGGTTCGCTCACGCTTGTTTTCTCTCCGCTTCGCGCGCTGCAGCGCGATCAAGTACAGGCACTCGAGCGCAGAGGCGTGCACGCCGCCCTGCTGAACTCCGACCTCAGCACGTCCATGCACGCTGATATTCTGCGAGACTTTGCCGCAAACGGCGGCCTTCTCTACCTTGCGCCGGAGCAGCTCCGCCGTGAGGATGTGCGCACCGCACTTGTCGCCGCGCATGTGCGCCGCGTGGTCGTTGACGAGGCGCATATTTTGCCGCAGGTCGAGCACGCCTTTCGCAAGGATTACCGCCGTATCGGGCCGTTCATCGAGTCGCTGCCCAAGCACCCGCAGGTGCTGGCGTTCACCGCGACCGCCACGGTGTCTGACCTCAACTACATCGCCGAGCGGCTGTGTATGCGCGACCCTAAGCGTCTGCTGTTTCCGGTTCGTCGGAAGAATGTCAAAATTTATGTCAAGAAAATTACCATCCGCGATAAGACCGGAAAGACCCGCAAACTGCAGAACGCGCGGCTCATCATGCTGGACAATGTACTGCGTAAGTACCGCAAGCACGGTGCCACGATCATCTACTGCCCACGCGTCAAGGATGCCAAGCGCACCACCAAATGGCTGCGTTCTCGTGACTATCCAGTGAAGGCTTATTACGGCAAAATGAAACGCTGCAAACGCGCCCACGTGCAGGACTACTTTCTGACGAAAAAGCGCCCGATCATCGTAGCTACGAACGCCTTCGGTCTGGGCATTGACCGTCCTGACGTGCGTCTGGTCGTGCACGCCGGACTGCCCATCGGCATTGACGCGTACACGCAGGAAATCGGCCGCGCCGGACGCGACGGAAAGAAAGCTCGCGCCGTACTGCTCTACGCGCCGTCGGACGAGTATGTGGTGAAAAACCTTATCCACAGCAGCCGCGACCCCGAAACCGTTTCCCGCGGCAAAAAGCGTCTGAAGGCGCTAAAAAAGGTTCTGCGCGAGCCGAACAAGGTGTGGAAGGGTATCACGAAGTACTTTCGATAAGCGTATCAACCACGCCTGTCATTGATATAATATTTATATGTATGAATGATTAAACCGCCCGCATCACGGCAATCCTAACTACCAGAAGGAGGAATTTCCATGACCAACAATTTCCTGTGTGCGCAGATCTACCAGATTCTCGCACTCAACGACGAAATGCTGAGGAGCGGCTGCATCACCCGCGACGAGCACGATTTTGTCCGCCATGTGCAGACGGACAAGCTGACCCGGCTGCACAGCACGCCGTAAGGAGGCCGCCCAATGGACGTCCGCAGACTGGACGAAATGCAGGCACAGGGCCGCAGTATTTTCGATACCGAGCTTGCTGTGGCGTACTACGCCCGCGTTTCGACCGACAAAGACGAGCAGATCAACAGTCTCGGCAACCAGAAACGCTATTTTGAGGACTATATCGCCGCAAATCCGCACTGGACATTCGCCGGAGGCTATGTGGATGAGGGTATCAGCGGCACGTCTGTCGAGGGACGCGAGCAGTTCCTCAAAATGGTGGAGGATGCCAAGCGCGGCCGCTTTGACCTCATCGTCACCAAGGAAATCAGCCGTTTCGCCAGAAATACACTCGACAGTCTGCGCTACACGCGTGAGCTGCTGCGCTGCGGCGTGGGCGTGTACTTTCAGAACGACAACATCAACACCTTTGACAAGGATGCCGAACTGCGGCTCACCATCATGTCCTCCATCGCGCAGGACGAGGTGCGCAAGCTGTCCGAGCGCACGCGCTTCGGCTTTAAGCGTGCGCAGGAGAACAGCGTGCTGCTTGGACAGAACAATCTGTTCGGGTACAACAAGGTTGACGGGCGATTGGAGATTGTCGAGCCGGAAGCCGCCGTCGTCCGTGAGGTGTTCGAGCGCTATGCCGCCGGGGACCTCGGTCTTCGCGCCATTGCCAACAACCTGGACAGCCGCGGTATACGCGGACGGCAGGGCAAGCCGCTTACCTACTCCACGCTGTACGGCATGATCCGCAACCCGAAATACAAGGGCTGCTATGCCGGTCGGCGGTACGCCTCGCGCGACTACCGCGACAAACGCAGCTACCGCCTGAGTGCAGACAAATGGCTCGTGCATAAGGACGACCGTGTGCCTGCCATCGTGCCCGAAGCACTGTGGGAGCAGGCTAACCGTCTGCTTGCCTCACGCGGCAAGACCATGAAGGCGCACGCGCAGGCATCTCAGAATCGCTACGCCTACAGCGGCAAGCTGATCTGTGCCAGGCACGGCACAACTTTCCACAGGCATGTGTATAAAAGCAAAAGCCGCGGCGAAATGGAGTGCTGGAACTGCAGGCTGTACCGTGAAAAGGGCAAAACCGGCGGCTGCAATTCCCCGACGGTTTACAGCCACGAGCTGGACCGCATTTTGGAGCGCGTGTTCGAGCAGGTGACGGACGAGCGCTCAGCCGCCGTGCAGGAGTACATCGACAATCTCCGCGCCTTTGCCGCCCGGCAGGACAACGCACCTGCGCTTGCTCAAGTCGAGCGGGAAATCGAAACCGTCACCAAACGCAAGGACAAGCTGCTCGATCTGGTGCTTGCGGGTGCGCTCTCCAACGACGAATTCAAACAGCGCAACGAGGCCTGCAACGAGCAGCTTGCCGCCCTCGAGCAGCAGCGAACAGAACTACAGAACGCAGACAAGACACTGGAAGAACGTATCCGGCGGGTGGAAAACCTGCGCCGCACCATCGAGGAACGGTGGCAGATGAGCTGCGGGTTCTCGCGTGAGATGTCCAAGGCGCTCGTTGACCATATCGTCGTGGACTCGGACGAGAGCAAAACCCGTATCTCGCTCGATATTTTCCTCACCACCGGTGCAGAGCCGATCGTATCTGAGACGCAAACCTCTAACGCGCAGCTGCAAATGCGCTTTCAGCGGGCGCGATCCGGTTATCAGGGTGAGTACACGGTGACGTATCTCGTGCGCTGGCATTTGGAATAAAAAGCAGTGATACCTTTCCAATTTGGAAGCATATCACTGCTTTTATCCTTTTTTACAATTCCAGCGGAGCCAGTGTTGTCGTATCAATCGAGCGAATCGCCGACCGCAGCGGCAGCACCGCCGACGGCGAAACCGAAAGCTCGTCGATACCCATCGACAGGAAGGTTTCGGTCAACTCCGCGTCCGCGCCGAGTTCGCCGCAAATGCCGATCCAGATTCCGGCCTTGTGCGCGTTCTCGGCTGCCATGCGGATCATGCGGAGCACCGCCGGATGATGGGCATCAAAAAACCGGTCGAGACCCACACCCTGTCGGTCAACCGCCAGCGTGTACTGCGTCAGATCGTTCGTACCGACCGAGAAAAAGTCTACCTCATGTGCCAGCTCTGCGCTCATCATGACGGCGGCCGGTGTCTCGATCATAATGCCGAGTTCCACCTTGTCCGCCATCGGCACACCTTCCTCCGCGAGTTCCGCACGAATGTTGCGACAGATGCGCTTGATCTCCTGTACCTCCCAGACCGAGGTGATCATCGGGAACATGATAGCGATTTTGCCGTACGCCGATGCGCGGTACAGCGCCCGCAGCTGTGTGCGGAACACCTCCGGACGGGTCAGACAGATGCGGATGGCACGCAGACCCATGGCAGGGTTTTCTTCTTTATCGAGGTGGAAATAGTCCGCCTGCTTGTCCGCGCCGATGTCCAGCGTGCGGATGATAACACGTTTGCCGCCCATACGCTCCGCGACCGTCTTATAAGCCTTGAACTGCTCGTCCTCGGTCGGATAGTCGCTGCCCTGCAGGTACAGAAATTCCGAGCGGAACAGGCCGATGCCGCCGCCGTCATTCTGCAGAACCGCATCAATATCTGCCGGAGAGCCGATATTTCAGTAGACCATCACATTCCGGCCGTCCTTGGTCACATTCGGCTTGCCCTTGAGTTGATCGAGCAGTTCTTTCAGCACCTTCTCCTTGGCCTGCTTTTTGAGCAGACGCTCGCGCTCGGCATCATCCGGCTCGATAACCGCCTCACCGGTCTGGCCGTCAATGATGGCGTACTTGCCCTCCATTTCCGGCTGCAGCGCATCTCCTGCACTGATAATGGCCGGAATGCCCATCGTGCGGGCCAGAATCGCCGTGTGCGAGTTGGCCGAGCCCGCCGAGGTGATAAAGCCGAGGATGAGCGACTTGTCCAGCTGCACGGTCTCGCTCGGCGCAAGATCATCTGCCGCCACGATACACGGCACATCGGACACGATGCCGCTTTCGCCTTCGCCGGTCAGAATGCCGATCACCCGCGTGGAAATATCGCGGATATCCGCTGCACGCGCCTGCATGTAGCTGTCGTCCATCGCAGCAAACATTTCCGCGAACTGTGCACCGGTGTCGCTGACGGCGGCCTCGGCGTTTACACGGTCATTCTCAATCATACCCTCGATGCTCTCCACGAAATCCAGATCGTCCAGCATCATCTGGTGCGCCTCGAACAGCATTGCCGCGTCCTCACCGGCCTCAGCGAGCGCTTTGTCGTACAGCTTTGCGAGCTGCTCCTTCGCCGTCTCCCGCGCTGCGCGGAATCGCTCCAGCTCTGCCGCAGTGTCGCTCACCTCATGGCGCGGAATGACGCCGCTTGCTCTGCGGTAAAAGCTGATCGGGCCTGCCGCTACGCCTTTGGATACGCCTTTGCCGAAAATCTGCTCCATCTCGCTCACTCCTTACAGGTTCGCCTTGAAAAATGCCTCGATCTGCGCTGCCGCTTCCGCTTCGTCCTCGCCTTCCACTTCCACGCGAACGGTGTTGCCGTGCTTGATGCCCATGCCCATGATGGCGATCAGGCGGCGTGCATCCGCTTTTTTATCGCCGAAATGCAGGAAAACCTTGCTCTTGAACTTCGCGGCCTCCTTCGCCAGCATGCCTGCCGGACGTGCATGAATGCCAATGGAATCCGTAATGGTGTACTCAAATGCTGTCATGATGAAAACTCCTTTTTTCTTCATTCAAATGGTGGATTGCGGCGAGAAATGCCGCTGCAACCTGCGGTTCGTGTCCATAAAAGTCCACTGCACCCGGTCGATACGGCGGCTTGTCCTCGCTGAGAAATCCGCTGCCGCCGGTGACGATCAAACCGTGTCTGCGTGCCAGTGTGTGATACCGCGCGGTATCTTCTCGGCTGTGACTGCCGTATGCTGCAATGCCGTCGAATGCCGTCACCGGAAAGGTGTCGTCCATCTCATTCGGCGGCACGAGCACGGCCAGTCCGCCTGCTTCGTGAATCGTGCGAATCGCCTGCTCGGCTGCAAACGACTGCACCAAATCGTTCCGCGTCCGCTCAATCTCGAGCAGCGCCGGACAGGTGATGTCAATGCCGATGCCGAGCGTAAGGAAATCCCGTTCCCGCCAGCGGCAGTCGAGTTCAATGCCGGGCACAATGCGCACACCGAGCTGTGCGCCGCGCCAGATACATTCCGGCACACCGCTGACTGCCCGCCGGTCGGTCAAAGCCGCCAGCGTCAGCCGTTCCTCACAGCAGCGTTCGGCCAGTGCACGCGGCGAAAGCTCACCACCTGCAGTCAGGCTGCTGTGGATTTGCAGATCGGTTTGTGCCATGGAAAGACCTCCGACAAGGTTCAGGATACGGGAAGGATTTCGGAAGGACAGGCCGCGTCCTCCGGGATAAACCAGCGCTGATGCACGCGTACCGCGCCGAGAATCTCACGGTTTTCGCAAAACTGCCGCAGCTCGGCGGCGGAAATGTGCCATAAAACCGCAGCTTCCGGAATGGTCATAAACGGCATGTCTCTTCCTCCTCTTGTGTTATTTGAATAGGTGATAGACCGCCTGTGCCACGCCATCGTGGTCGCAGTCTGCAGTGATGTATTTTGCCAGATCCTTGAGCGCTGCATCCGCGTTGCCCATCGCCACCGGCATCCCGACTGCGCGGAGCATTTCCGCGTCATTGTCGCTGTCACCGATGGCGACCATTTCAGCGGGCGTCACGCCGAACATCTCGCCTAAGCGAGTGAGTGCGCGTCCCTTATCCGCACCGGCCGGCAGAATCTCAAAGTTGTCCGAGCCTGAGCTTGTAATCGTTAGACCCGGCAGCGGCCGAATCTCCGCAAGCGCCTGCTCGAGCACCTCGCGTTCGCCGAGTGCGTACACCTTGGTGACGTTCAGATGGTTTTTCCGAATCTCACCGGCGATGTCCTCCACGACAATTTTATTCGCATGAAAGCCCTCTACGCGGTAATTTGCGACAAAATCGCGGTTAGAATATTCATTGATATAGATTTTGCTGCCAACATAGATCATCACGCGCACCGGCCGGCTCTGCACCGCCTCGACCACCTTTGCACCGATTTCGCACGGCATGTCCCAGCTTTGCAGAATGCGCTCATCCGATGCAGTGGCAATCGCCGTGCCGCCCGCCGTGACCATCAAATCCTCGCAGGGCAGCTCACGGGCGAACTCCGCCGCTTCGCCGACAATGCGTCCGGTCGAGAGCACAACGTGTACGCCGCGTTCCTTGACCCACCGGAGCGCCTGTTTGACCTCGGGCGTTACCTCCTTGCGGGAGTTCAGCAGTGTGCCGTCCAGATCGAGCGCGAGCAAACGGTATTTCATGCCTGTACCTCCCCCGATATGGCGATAAATGGCGCACGCCACGCCGTCCTCGTCGCACGAAGCGGTCACTTCGTCGGCGGCTGCCCGTGCAATCGGAGAAGCGTTGCCCACTGCAATGCCCAGTCCGGCGGCGCGGAGCAGCGGCGCGTCAATGTCGTGATCACCGAGCGCCATCACCTCATTGGGCGAGATGTGCAGCGAATCGCACAGCACATGCATGGCCGTGTCCTTGCCCGCGCCTGCCGGTATGACCTCCAGATATTCGTCCTTGGAGCGCACAAGCGTCATCGGCAGGTGCTTTGCCTCCAGTACCGGAAGCATTTCGTCAATCTGCGATTTCTCGCCCATGCAGAGCAGTTTGTGCGCGCCTGCGTCGCCCCAGTCTGCAAACAGCGTCTCCAGCGGCGCGACGGTCGGCTGTACGCCGGTTATCTGCGCCTCGGCGCGGCTCCACTCGTCCTTGGCGGAAATGAGCCAGTCGAGATCGCGGTAAACGCTCAAGTGGATACCTCTCGCCTGTGTTTCCTGCAGGACAGCCTGCGCACATGCGCGGGTCAGGCGGCTGTCCGCCAGCCGGTTTTCGCCCGAGAGAATAAGTCCTCCGCCGCAGCACACCAGCGGTCCATCCACGCCGAGCGCATCCCGAATCGGGAACACCGCCCGCGGCGGTCGTGCGCTCATCAGGCAGATGGTCACGCCGTTCTTCGCCGCAAACTGCACAGCCTCGCGGTTGGCGAGCGGCAGCTTGTGCGCCGAATTCAGAAGCGTGCCGTCAATATCCATGCACAGCAACCGATATTGTTGTTGATTCATTGCATTTCTTCCTTTATGCCTGCTCTGCCGCCGACAAAATGTTGGCGACATTGCGGTTTCCGTTGCGGATGCCCAGTCCGATCACAGCCGCGCAGACCGCGCACACCAGCGCGATAATTACGCCGCATACGCCGCCCGCAAAGCGCAATCCGCTGCCCGCGATGCCCCACCATGCCAGCACCGCCGCGCAGGAGGAGAGCAGTATAGCGATTCGCTTCCAGAGGGAAAGCTGCCGAAGGGCCTGCTGCTGCTGTTTGGCCTCGTGCAGTAATGCGGTCTTGTTCATTGAGAAAACTCCTTTCCTGTACGGCGGCCGCTGAACGATTTCGTTCAGCGGCCAGAGGGGTGAAAGTGTGATATAGTCTGAGTGAAACGATTTTAGTATGCAAGCTGCGGATCAAAGAATCCAACCAGCACGCCGACCAGCGCAATGCCGACCAGCACGAGCATAACGGTCGTCGGTGCCATTTTCTTCTTACTCATCAGCCAATAACAGAGCATAACGGTAGCCAGCGGCAGCATCTTGGGGAATATGGTATCCAGCACATCCTTCTGGAGCGATATATCACCGGGCAGGACGAGCGGCGTCGTGATCGAGATCCAGCTTGCAGCAACCGCGCCGATAACGACCGTGCCGAGCATGATGATGCTCTCGCGGATGGCGTTCGCCTTTTCACCGACGATCATCTCAACGGCCTTGCCGCCGAGCTCATAGCCCTTGAAATACAGCAGGCGCATGCCGAGCGTCAGAATGACATTGTACGCGATGATGTAGAAGATCGCGCCGAGCGGCGAGCCGCCAGAGGATAAGCCGAGCGCAACGCCCAGCAGAATCGGAATCAGCGTGCCGACCAGCAGGCTGTCACCGATACCGGCCACCGGTCCCATCAGACCGGCGCGAATGCCGTTGATCATCTCGCCGTCGATGTCCTCGCCGTTGGCCTTGGCTTCTTCCAGACCGGCGGTCATGCCGACGATGACGGTGCCCAGCTGCGGCTCGGTGTTGAAGAATGCGGAATAAGTCTTGAGGGCTTCGGTCTGCTCCTCCTTGGTGTCGTACAGCTCCTCTACCAGCGGCAGCATGGCGCACAGGTAGCCGAACGTCTGCATATGCTCCTGCGAAAAGCAGGTCAGATGGCCGTAAAACCAGTTGCGGAACGATTTGTTCAGCGCTTTCTTGGAAAGTTTCTTTTCTGCCATGATCAAATCTCCTCCTCATCGTCGTCAAATTCCGCTGCGGCAGCAGATGCAGCTGCGGGAGCGGCTTTCTGCAAAGCAAGGATCTTAATGCGGTAGTTGATGACCGCAAAGAAACCGCCGACGATAGATGCCGCGATCAGGTTAAGGCCCATGCACGCGGCCAGCGTGAAGCCGAATACGAATACCAGAATATCAACCGGCTTGGTCGCAACCTGCTTGAGCAGGATGGCGATACCGACTGCCGGAAGCAGCGAGCCGACGGTGAACAGTGTTTTCATTGCAACGCCGTCCATTGGCAGGTAGGCCTTCATCAGATCTACCATACTGGTGCCGACCTTGGTGATGATAAACGTCGGAATAAACGAGCACAGGATGTGGGAAATCCACGGGAGACCCATATCGACCACATACAGCTTGCGCAGATCGCCCTTTTCCAGAGCGCGCCAGCCCATATGCTGCCAAACGAGGTTTACGGTAGCTGTTCCGTAGAACAGCACGGTGCCGATGGTGCCGACAGCCGAACCGAGCGTTACCGCCATTGCCTGTCCCTCAGCGGATGCGGGATTGAGACCCATGGAATGCACGGCAACCATGGAAAGCGGAATGCCGATGTAAGAGATCGCGCGAACGTCAGCGGAAACCGTGCCGCCCGGCGTTACCAGTGCGATGTATACGACCTGAATGGCCGCGCCGAGATAAATGCCCGTCTGTACATTGCCCATGATGAGGCCGACGATCAGACCCGCTACCAACGGACGGCCCAGTGTGTAGTTACCGAACACCGTACCGCCCAGACCGGGCATGGATGCCAGACATGCGAGCAATCCGAACAATGCAGCCTGCCAAACTTGAACTTGCATAAGTTCTCCCTCTTTTCTTTTTTATTTTGTGAAATAGAATTTAGTAGCCGAACTGACCGCGGAACTTCTTCCAGTTGCCGATGGCGGCCTCCTTGATGAGCGCGAACTCTACTTCGTAGCCCTTCTGCATAATGGCCTCGAGTGCGTCCGCCTCCGGCTGGGTGATCGCCTGATTGTTGCCCAGCTTAGTCGCGCCCGGGCGGTCGTTGCACGGTCCGATGATAACCGTCTTTACCTCACCGGGATCAAAGCCGTCGTCCACGAGGATGCTCTTCATCGTGATCGGGTCCTTGGTGATGAGGAAGTAGCGATCCTTGCTGGCGAGCACCTTGCCGCACTTGGCGCGCCACTCGTCGAGCGTCCACACGAAAGTTTTCTTGTCGCTTGCGTTCTTGTACGCCGCCTTGAGCACCGGCGTGGTAGCCGCCTTGTCGTTTACGGCAATGAGGCCGTCGCAGGGATACTCGAGCGCCCAGCGCGTGCAGGTCTGGCCGTGGATCATACGGTCGTCAACACGAATAAAAGAGATTGACATAACTTTTTCCTCCTTATACTACTCTATTGTGGTTAAATATCGTCGTCTTCATCGCCGCCGAGATCAAACCGCTTGATCTGGTCCTTGGCCTCGCCGGTCAGTTCCTGTTCCAGCTCATCGAGCGGTGTCTCCGCATCCGCGAAGGCGGCCGTCAGCACGAGCGGCAGGTTCATGCCGCCGATGGCAAGCGTTTTGCCCAGCAGACCCTTTTCGGTGAGCACATCGAGTGCAGTTGTCAGCGGCGAACCGCCGATGATGTCCGCCGTGAGGATGATCTCGTCCTCTGTGGTAATGTCCTTAACCAGCTCTGCGAAGTTGACACGGAAGGTGTCCACATCCATGCCGTCGAGCAGGCTGGTCGAGCGGATGTCCTCGCGGTCGCTGCCTGCCATCATGCCGAGCGCGTTGTGCAGACCCGGTGCAAAGGTGCCGTGACTGACCAAAATCAGATATCTCATTTTCCGTTCCCTCTTTCCTGTTTGTTGAGCATAGTATACCGGATTTGAGGAAGCGTGAAATCTGTATTTTGTCATGACCCTCGTGTGATAATCGTCCTGTTTTTCTATGACAAATGTCATGCTGATTATCAAAATATGCAAATAAAATGCGCTCTGTCTGTGCGTGTTGCACAAACAGAGCGCGTATCGCGTTCGATATCGTCAGTTTTTCTGTAAATATTCCTGCACTTCGTGCTGTACTCTTTGCAGCTGGAGTGACAAATTATGCTCATCCTCCATCGCGGTCTGTACCAGTCCTTCGGTCAACAGCAGCGCCTGATCGTAATTGCGGAACCGCGGCGCCGCCACCGCCTGCTCCATGACATCCGACAGCATTTCCACGCCGGACCGGCTTTCGCCTGGTGTGTCCTGCCGGAGAATTTGGCGGGTTTTTTCCGAGTCAGTCACGCTCCGCAACGCGGACACACTGTGCGAATCCGTAAACAGCATGGACTGATTGTCCGCATTAGCGGTCAGCTCGCGCAGAAACTGCCACGCGAGCGTCGTATGTGCCGAGCGGCTGCTGATACCGGCCAGCACGGTGCTCAGCTCCGAGCTGTTGCCGCCTGCCGGACCGTGCGGCATGGGAATGCAGTCCCACAAGAAATCCGAGTACCGCTTGATGCGCCACGGATACGGCTGATACGTCCGGTAATCCGAGAACAGGAACGGCCGGAACGCCACCCTGCCCTCGTCAAAGTCCCGCGCAGAAGGCGCGGTCTCTGCGGTGAGCTTGTCCAGCCGCTGTGCAAACGCCACCGCCTGCACGGCTCTTGGCAGAGAGATCAGACAGCTGCTGCCGCCCTCAGTGAACAGCGATGTGCCGTTCGCGATCAGCGCATCCTGCCAGGTATATCCATAGCAGCCAAACTGATCGATTTCGCCGTCACTATCCGTGTCGTGCGTGACCTTGGCGCAGATGTTGTAAAAATCCTCCCACGTCCAGTCACCGGACGGCACAGCAATGCCTTCGCTTTCGAGCAGCGTCTTGTTGACACACATCAGCGTCGGTACGCACTCATACGGCAGCGCGTACTGCACGCCATTCTCCGCGCCGCTCTGCAGCGCCGCCGGATAGAAATCCGTGTCGGACACCGCCTCGTCCTGCGCAAGATAGCCGTCCAGCGGCGCGAGTGCACCGAGTTCGCACAGCTCACCGAAATCCTCCGGCAGCACGAGGAACACATCCGGCTCACTGCCGAGCAGGTACTGGTCGATAAGCCACTCCGAGTAATCCCGTTTGAGGATGCCGCTTGTGTAGGTGACGTGCACATTCGGGTGCTCCCGCTCGAACCGCTCGATCGCCGCGTCGATGACGGCGTAGCAGTTGCCGTTTGGCGCATCCCAGTAGCTGCCCGCCATAAAGCCGAGTCGCAGTTCGACTGGACGTGTGCGGCTGTAAACGACCATCGTCAGGCACACCGCTGTCAGCACGATGATCGCTGTCAGACGCTTCGCCAGCCCCTTCATTGCGGACCTCCAAACGGACGGCCTGCTACGCCGGTCTGCACCGCCCAGATGGCAAGCTGCGTGCGGTCGCGCAGATCCAGCTTGCTGAGAATGCTGCTCAGATAGTTGCGCACCGTGCCTTCGGACAGGCAGAGCGCGGCCGCGATTTCCTTGTTAGACAGTCCGGCACCGACCTCACGGATGATGCGCCATTCGTTATCCTGCAAATCCTCGGTCTGCTTTTCGTCCACACCGATGGTGAGGTTGCCCTTGGCCATCCGCGCGAACATCTGCAAGGCTTTGCTTGCCACATCCGGCGCGATAATGGAGCCGCCGCGCACGACCTCGCGCACCGCATTGGTCAAATCCGCAACAGACACACCCTTGAGCAGATATCCGGACGCGCCGAACCGCAGAGCGTTGAACACATACTCGTCATCGTCGAACGTCGTCAGCACGATGACCTTGATATTCGGGTATGCCGACTTGATAAGGCGCGTGCACTCCACGCCGTCCACCTCGGGCATGCGGATGTCCATCAGCACAACATCCGGCCTTTCGCTGCGCACCAGTTCGATGGCCTCGCGGCCGTTCTTCGCCATGCCGACAATGGTAATATCGCTCTGTGCGTTCAAAACAAAGCCTAAACTCTCCCGAATCAGCTCCTGATCGTCTGCCAGCAGCACTTTAATCATATACATCACCCCATCTTAACGGAATTTCCGCGTGCAGCTCAAATCCGTTTTCACTCTTCACCTTTAACGTGCCATTTAACAGCTTAAGCCGCTCGCGCATGTGCCGCAGACCAAATCCTGGCTCAATTTTCGTGCAGCCGCAGCCGTTGTCCGTTACCGTTATGCCAAGCCGACGCTCCTCCGCTGCAATGCGCACACGCACCGCGGTTGCGTGTCCGTGCCGGATAGCATTCGTGATGCTCTCCTGCACGATGCGGTACACCGCGTCCTCCTCGTCCGGCGACAGCCGCAGATCCTCAGCCTGCAGATCGAGCATAATCTCCGCCTGCGAAGTCGCCTGCATTTCGGTGCACAGCTTCGCTATCGCATCTGTTAATTGCATGCGTTCAAGTGCATCCGGCCGCAGTGCCCGCACCGAACGGCGCACCTCATTCATGCCCTCACGAGCGGTAGCCGCAATGCGTTCCATCTGCTTTTTCGCCATCTCGGGCGAGATTTCCAGCATTTGCAGACATGCGTCTGCACCGGCGGTAATGCCAGTCAGTGCGTGGCCGAGCGTGTCGTGAATCTCGCGGGCAAGGCGGTTGCGCTCGCGCGTTTCGGCCATGCGTTCACTCTCGGCGGCGTAAGCCTTGAGCTGCTCGTTCATAACCGAAAGCCGATCGTTCGCCTGTTCCAGTTCGCCGTTCAGGCGGCGTATCGCCGAGTTTTCCTCGGTCCGCTGCCCAATGAGCACCACCATGTACACCACGAACAGGATAAGGTGCAGTGCACCCAGCAAATCCACCGTGCTCTGCAAAAGCTGCCGCGTGTGCATGTCAAAATACAGCAGATATCCCGAAAACGGAACCGTGTGCAGCGCTCCCTGCAAGGCACCCAAACCGGTCAGCAGGAACAGCGCCGTCATGACGCCGAGAAACCGGCGACGCGTTCTGCCGTGCAGGCCGTCGATCAAATCCACAACCACATACAGCAGCAGGCCGTTGTAGTCCAGATGCAGCGCAAAAATCACGCACAGCGCGAATAACGGCTCGGTCCAGCCGACGAAATGATAGCTGCGTCTGCGCAGTACACCAACCACAATGAGCGCCGCCATGCTGAGAATCGCTACGGTCAGCGTCCACGGCTTGGCCGGCAGCGCGCTTAAATTCTGCGTGAACGCCACACCGTCCGACTGCCGCGCCGCCAGCACCGGCGTCATGCCGAACACCCATGCGAGGAATACGCACACGGTGATATTCAGCAGCAGCATAATCCGGCGGAAAAACTGCAAACTCTGTGCCATACCGTCCCCCCTACTGCCAGCCGTCCATGTCGTAGCTGTTTACGTTGTCCCTGGTCACCAGTGCTACCGGAACCGTAATTTCCTTTTCGTAGTCCTCGCCGTTTAAGATGGCGTAGACCGTCTGCGCGGTAATCTGCCCCAGCCGAATGGGGGACTGGGCCGCTGTCGCCGTCATAGCGCCCTCGCTGATCATGCTTTTCGCTTCGGGAGCACCATCCACGCCGTAAACCGCCGTATCCTGCAGCATGCCATGCTCCTGCAGAGCCGCCATCGCGCCAAGTGCGCTCGGGTCGTTAAGTGACATCACGGCGTCCGGCACAATGCCCTGTTCAAGCAGCTTGTCCATCTCCGGCATGGCGACTTCAAGCTGACCGGCGCTGTCCGCGCGACCGATGATTTGATAGTTGACGTCGGATGCCAGCGTATCGCAAAAGCCCTGGATACGGTCTCGGCCGGACTTGGTAGATGCGTGCTCAAGCAGCACGACCTTCGCGGAATCGCGCGTGTTCATCAGGTGCTCCGCGCAGAGCACACCCGCACCGTAGTTGTCGGACGCGATCGTGCACGCTACCAAATCCGGGTTGCCGACCTGCGAGTCGATAACTACGACCGGTACGCCCGCCTTCTGTGCCTCCCGCAGTGCCGGCTCGATCTCACGATAGTCCACTGGATTGAGCACCAGCAGGTCGATATTTTCGTGCAGCAGATCGCGTATCTCCTCGTTCTGCCGCTCCTGATCGAGCGCCGGATCACGCGTCAGCAGAATATCGCCGCGGCTTTCGATCACCAACCGCAGTTCCTCGTCAATGACGCTGTAAAACGGGTTGTTCATCGTCATGTACGTCGTGCCAATGCGGAGCGGCTCGTCCGCCTGCGATAGGGCCTGATGCGTCACGGCGGCAAGTCCGGCCGCCAGCAGCAGCGCCGCTGCCGCAAGGATTGGTCTTGTGCGCAACGGTATCCCGCCTTTCCCCTTAGTAGTTGATACCATTATAGCATAAATTTTTCCGGTGAAAAAGACGGATGTGATGGGTTTCTTGCGGCTTTGCTTCTCTATTGGTCAATCACTTGATTTTCCCTGTCCATCTTGACAAATCCGCACTTTTACCGTACGATAAGCGCAGAAATCATCCTGCAGATCACATCCTTTCGTTTGATAAGATACACATCTCACAGGCGCAGGTATCCCGATTGGAGAAGGGCGCACTGGAGCATATCCGCAAGCAAATTTAACAAATTGAGGATAGAGAATGAAAGAAACTGCCCGAAGGGCGGTTATTGAATAAACGCCCTTTCGCGTTACCGAAATTCTCAATTTTCAATTCTCCATTCTCAATGAAAGAAAAAACAGCAAGTCCGACTGAACTTGCTGTTTTTCTTTACGCTGCCTGACTTTCGCCGGAGGCATAATCAATTTCCACGCCTGGCTGGACGTTATAGCAGTACACGTTAAAGCAAATGCCTTCGCCGTCGTCCTCGACTGACCACGCCTCCATCTGCACGCCCGAGGCAACAAGATTGCTGCCCTCAAACACCGGCGTGACCCGATAGAGCACATGGTTGCCGGTTTCCTTCACATAGTCAGCGACCATATTCTCAAACGGCAGCATACCCTCGATATTGAGGTATCGCGTGCCGGTGATCAGATTCTGCTTGTTGGCATTCTCGGCGGTAAGCTGCCAGCCGATCAGGTGACAGCGGTTATACAGGTATTTGCCGTCCACACAGTCATACTTGACGGTATGCCATCCGGTTGGCTTGACCTGACCGATCGAACCGCGTTTTTCTCCATCTGCGGGCATCAGATCCTGTCCGACATTGGCGTATGCCGTGCCGCACCGTCCGAGATAATCCAAATCCGAATATTCCTCAAACGATCCGGTCTCCTGTTTGTCTGCGTCGGTGAAGAATGGCTGATTGCCATCGATCTCGACATAAGCAGAATCCGAGTAGGCGGGCAGATCGTCCATCGAAACCATACTGCTCGACGGCATGGGCAGTGCACAGCCGGAAAGCAGCAGGCTGAGCACGAATACAATCGGCGCAAACGCGCGGGTCAATTTTCGCATTTAACAAATACTTCCTCTGTTATTTTCTCATGCGAGGAACCGGCAAATTCGGTCTCGCTTTGCTTCGTCCATCCGGTTTCCGGCAAGGTGAAATACCGGTCGGCGGGATAGACACGATTCCAGTGATATACTATCACCTGCTGCACCCTGTTTAAGTATGGTGCAGGATCGTGCACCTCAGCGAAGCAGTAATCGTCCTCTGCCGCCCGCTCGAGGCAATCCTCAGCGATGCAAAGCCGTACTGCCGTATCCGCTCCGAACAGCTTTGCGGTGTACGGACTTATCCACAGCCTGTGCATACCGCAGTGCCTAAGAATGTGCTCATTCAGCACACGGTCGCGGCTCTGGCGGCGATGGTTAAAGGCCAGGCCGCCTTTATCATCCACACATAAGATCAGCTTCATAGAGTCCTCCCTTCATCGGGTATCGGATGCACTGTTGACCGGCGTAACGCTGTATGTGATGTGTCCTGCCAAAATACCCTGCCGTCCGATATACGAGCACAGTGCTTCGGTCAGTCTCGGGGTTGCCTTGCTGTGATGCAGCCGCACAACTACCACGCCGGACGTGGAGGCGAAATACTGTACGGTCTGCGTATACGCTTCCGCCGCATTTTTCTCGGCATCGCCGCTGTCCAGACCGGCATCCCACAGGCGGTAGCCTGCACCGATGAGCACGCTGCGCTGTGCTTCGGTGAGCGCGTCGCTGCCGCTCTGGTTGGCGGCTATGCGGGCTGCCACACCGGTCAGCAGTGTCAGGCGCTCGTTCGCAGCGGCAAGGTCGGCCAGCATGTCTGCTCCTGTGGTTTTGCTGTCCGCCTGTAGCAGAAAGGCTGCCGTATGTCCTTCCGCTGCGATTCGGCGAACCAGATCATCGTCCCATTCGGAGGTATCCGTCGGCAGGAAAAACGCCGCCTGCCTGCCTGCGTCATGCAGATTGTCCAGAACAGCCGCCGTGTTTTCGTTCGGCGCGCCGTAATAGGCAAGATACACGCGGACCGGCTTCTTCGCCGGCTTTTCCTCTACCTTCGGTATTTCGATGGTATCGTTGTCCACCGGCTTTGCCGGTGCGGGATTGGTATTCGTGTTATTGCTGCGGTCCGACCCGGAAGTGCTGCCCTTGTAGTTGTCGATCGTGTTCTCAATCACCTTGGTATGCGCCGCAATAAACGCCGAATCGCTCTGTGCCGAGCCGTCCGCGACACGCAGCACATTTTCCCCCTGCAGGGTCAGTGAAGAATAGGTAAAGCCAAACTTCGCACAACACAGCTTGACCGGCACATAAACCGTTCCGTTCATCTCATACGCGGGTGTGGAATAGCTGTTCAGATTCTGATCGTACACATAGCCTTCCGCAGTCGAAAAGCTGAGCGTTTCGTCGTTTGCGGAAAGATCGAGCACGCCGTCATTCTCCGAGGCAGACACACCGAGCGTGGTAAACACACTGTACGGCACATAGGTTTCGCCGCCGAGACGTGCAGGCATGGTGCTCTCGTCGAGCGGCAGGATGGAGTCGTTTACCGCTGTCAGCGTCACCGCATGCGCCGGTGCAGGCAGAAACGTCAGCAGCAGCGCGGCACACAGCACACAGCTGATGATTTTTTTGATACGCACTCACTCCTTTCAGCAATTCGTACGAACATATTATACCAAAGCACAGCGGGTTTGTCACCCTTTCTGCCGAAAAACACCTTGCGTTGTGAGAATCGAGTGCTATAATAAAAGAGTACAAATTCTTATAAAGAAAGAGTGAATCAACCATGCTGCAGATCACAACACAGCGCACCACTACTCCTAAGGCAAAGCCGGACGAAAGCAGCCTCGGCTTTGGTGTTCATTATACCGATCACATGCTGATCATTGATCACGATGAGGAACAGGGCTGGCACGATGCCCGCATCGTACCGTATCAGCCGCTTGAGCTTGATCCGGCAGCGATGGTTTTCCATTACGCAATGGAGTCCTTTGAGGGTCTGAAGGCTTACCGCACCCCGGACGGCTCCATTCAGCTGTTCCGCCCGGACAAGAATGCACAGCGTATGATCAACACCAACCATCGTATGTGCCTGCCGAGCCTGCCGGTAGAGGATTTCGTTCAGGCTGTCAAGGCCATTGTTTCCTTCGATCAGGACTGGGTTCCGCACGCTGAGGGCACCAGCCTGTACATCCGTCCGTTTGTCATCGCTACCGAGCCGCATCTGGGCGTTCGCACCTCCCGCACCCACAAGTTCATCATCGTATGCTCTCCGGTCGGCGCTTACTACTCCACCGGCATCAATCCGGTTAAGATCTTCGTCGAGGATGAGTACACTCGTGCCTGCCCGGGCGGCACCGGCTTCACCAAGTGCGGCGGCAACTACGCTGCATCCCTGATCTCTCAGGTAAAGGCACACGAGCTGGGCTACGAGCAGACCCTGTGGCTGGACGGCGTTGAGCACAAGTACGTTGAGGAAGTCGGCTCCATGAACTGCTTCTTCAAGATCGACGGCACCGTTTACACCGCTCCGACCGTCGGCACCGTTCTGCCGGGCGTTACCCGTATGAGCTGCATCGAGCTGCTCAAGCACTGGGGCATTCCGGTATCCGAGGAGCGCCTGCCGATCGCTGACGTTATGAAGGCTTCCCACGATGGCAAGCTGGAAGAGGTATTCGGCACCGGTACCGCTGCAGTTATCTCTCCGGTTGGCGAGCTGCGCTACGAGGGCGATGTTGCTCACATCAACAACGGTGAGATCGGCGAAGTTACCCATAAGCTGTACAACACCCTGACCGGCATCCAGTGGGGCAAGCTGCCGGATGAGCTGGGCTGGACTGTAAAAATCGACTGATTCCGATAAAAAGGCAAAGCCTTTTAGCGGACGCGGTTTGCAAGCAAACCGACATTCAATAAAAAAGAGGCTGACAGCTGTGAACTGTCAGCCTCTTTTTTACAATGCAAGCGTGTGATATGGTTCGCCGCTCAGCGTTTTCCATGTAAAAACACCGTTTTCGAGTGTCATATAGCCATGTGCGGTATCATTTTTCGGGATGGACACTGAACCCGGGTTCAGATACAGGTTTTCCCTGCCAAACGGCTCCCATGCCGGAATATGCGTATGCCCGTGCAGCAGCACATCGCCCTTACGCAGCGGCGGCGGTGTTTTCGTGTTGAATTGATGTCCGTGCGTGACATACACCAGCCGCTCCCCTGTCGGCAGGACGGCATAGTCCGCGAGGATTGGAAACTCGAGCACCATCTGATCCACCTCGGTGTCGCAGTTGCCGCGCACACATAGGATTGTATCCGCCATGCCGTTCAGCATGGCAATCACCTTCTTTGGCGCGTAATCGCGCGGCAGATCGTTTCTCGGACCGTGGTAAAGAATATCGCCGAGCAGCAGCAGACGCGCAGCCTGCTCGCGCTCGAACGCCTGCAGCAGCTGTTCGCAGTAGTATGCCGAGCCGTGAATATCGGATGCAATGAGAAATTTCATGCCGCGCCTCACCTGCCTGCCTGCTTTGGCACATCCACGATGGTGCCGCCGCCTACAACTACATCGCCGTCATACAGCACCGCCGCCTGACCGATCGCTGCGGCTCGCTGCGGCTCATCAAACACCAGCTTGACACGGCCGTCCTCCATCGGAGAAACCGTCACCGGCTGCTCCGCATGGCGGTAGCGAATCTTCGCCTTGATGTGGATTGGCTCGGTCAGCTCCGGAATCGAAATCCAGTTCATGTCATCTACGATCACAGTGTTCGAGAACAACGCCGCCTCCGGTCCGACCGAAACCGTGTTCTTCTCCATATCCTTGCCGCAGACGTACACCGGCTCACCCATCGCAAGACCGAGGCCGCGTCTCTGACCGACGGTATAGCGGACAGCACCCTTGTGCTTTCCCACCGGCTTGCCGTCTAAATCGAGGAAATCGCCTGCCGGATAGTGCTTGCCCGTGTACTGCTCCATGAACTTGACGTAATCGCCGTCCGGCACAAAGCAAATATCCTGGCTGTCGTGCTTGCGTGCGTTGCAGAAGCTGAGCTGCTCCGCCAGCTCGCGGATCTCCGGCTTGTTGCGGTCGCCCAGAGGAAATTTGGTGTGCGCAAGCTGCCGCTGCGTCATCGTGTACAGCACATAGCTCTGGTCCTTGCCCGCGTCCACGCCCTTTTTGAGCAGCCAGCGACCGGTCTGTTCATCCTGCTCAATGCGGGCATAGTGACCCGTGACAACGTAATACAGGCCGTGCTGCTCGGCAAAATCCAGCAGCTTGTCGAACTTCATAAAGCGGTTGCAGTCAATACAGGGATTGGGCGTGCCGCCTGCCTCATAGGTGCGGACAAACTTGCCGATGATCTTCTCCTGAAAATCCAGTGTAAAATCCAGCACCTCATACGGAATATCCAGCTGAAACGCAACCTCACTTGCGTCCTCGATATCCTTTTCCGAACAGCAGGTGCGGAAATTACATGCGCCGAGATCCTCGTTGCGGTACAGCCGCATGGTCGTGCCCATGCAGCGGAAGTCCGCCTGCCGCATCAGGTAAGCCGCGATCGAGCTGTCTACGCCGCCGCTCATCGCAATGAGTGCGGTCTTCTGTTCTGCGTTCTGCATCAATGCCGTCCTCTCTTTCGATATATTAAGTGGTAAGTAAAATTTTCATCAGATAGCAAAAAACTCCGAAAACCATGTGGTTTTCAGAGTTTCTGTGGTCGAGGTGACAGGATTTGAACCTGCGGCCTCTTCGTCCCGAACGAAGCGCTCTACCAAGCTGAGCCACACCTCGAAATCAAGCTGCCAACGCTTTTCCGTGACAGCTTTATTAGTATATCGCAGAAATCGCTTTCTGTCAACACTTTTTTGAAATTTTCCTTAAATTTTCTCGAGCAGCTTTGCCACCAGACGGCGCAGCTCTGCGCCGCGGCGCTCGGCAGTCTCGTTGACCTCAGCGCCCGAGAGCGGCTGCATAAGCACGCCCGCCGCCATATTGGTGATCATGGCAATACCGACGAGCGGCAGACCGCAATGCGCGGCCGCAATGACCTCGAACACGGTGGACATGCCGACCGCATCCGCGCCGAGCGTGCGGAACATGCGGATCTCCGCCGGTGTCTCAAACTGCGGGCCGTTTACGCCGCAGTATACACCCTGATGCAGCTTAAGACCGCAGTCCGCAGCGGCCTGCAGGGCTTTTTCACCGAGCTCATGGCTGTAGGCGAACGTCATATCCGGAAAACGAGTACCGAGTTCAGGATCGTTTTTGCCGGTCAGCGGACTTTTACCGGTCATGTTGATGTGGTCGGTGATCAGCATAAAATCACCCGCATGATAGCCGGTGTTGATGCCGCCGGAGGCATTCGTCACGACAAGCGCCTTCACACCCAACTCTTTCAGCACATAAACAGGATATGCCACCTCGTCCGGCGCGTAGCCCTCGTAGCCGTGCAGACGGCCCTGCATGCAGATAACGCGGCGTCCGGCCAGTGTGCCGCACACCATGCGTCCTGCGTGGTCGGGCGCGGTGGATACCTTGAAGTGCGGAATCTCGCCGTAAGGTACATACGTCGGGTTCTCCACCTCATCTGCCAGCGGGCCGATGCCCGAGCCGAGCACAAGTGCGATTTCGGGCACAAACGGCAGCTTTTCTTTAAGATATGCTGCAGATTCCACTACATTTGCTTTTGTCAGCATAGGTTGTCCCTCCTTACAGCCGACGCAGGATAGCGTCCGTGCGCTTCTGCGTTTCCGCCTTTACCTTTTCAATGTCAATGGTCTTGAATTCACCATCGCGGTACAGCACCTCGCCGTCTACCATGGTCAGGCGAACGTCTGCGCCCTGAGCCGCATAGACCACGTTGCAGGCGGCATCGGTCATCGGCGTAAACTGCGGCGTATCGGTATCGATGACGCACAAGTCAGCCTTATATCTAACCGCCAGCTTGCCGCAGTCAGTGCGTCCCTGCGAGAGCGCACCGGCGCGCGTTGCGGTGTGCAGCACCTGTGCAGGCGTCAGCAGTGTGGAATCGTGATAGAAACCCTTGTATACCACGCCGAACAGGTAAATATCCTGCAGAATATTCAGGTTGTTGTTGGAGGCTGCGCCGTCCGTGCCGAGCGCGATATTGATGCCCTTCTCCAGCATTTTCGGGATGTTCGCGTAGCCGGATGCCAGCTTGAGGTTGCTCGCCGGACAGCAGGCGACCGAAACATTGTGCTTCTTGAGGATATCGAAATCCTCGTCCTCCAGCCAGACGCAGTGCGCCGCCGTGGTCGGAGAATCGAAAATGCCGTGTGCCTCCATGTACGCCGCCGGCGTCAGGCCATGACGCTGCTTGCACTCCTCGTGCTCGGTCTGCGTCTCGGACAGGTGGATGTGGATACGCGCACCCGCGTCCTTCGCGTGAGCGGCTACCGCCTCGACCACCTTGGGTGTCGAGGTATACTCGCCGTGGATACACAGATCACCGATCAGACGGCCGCCCAGCTCGCCGTTCCACCCGTTCAGCAGGCGCAGATTGTCCTTGTAGGCGGCAAGGCTCTCGTAGTCGCTGTCGTCAAATACGGTCAGGCCGCGGCTGAGGTTGCACTTGATGCCGCTCTCGCGGATCGCGGGCATCATGCCGTCGAAGAAGAAATACATATCCGAGAACGAAACCGTACCGCTCGCCAGCATTTCCGCAATGGAAAGCTGCGTGCCGTAGTACGCCGCTTCGTCATCGATCTTGTCCTCAAACGGAAATACCTTCTCACCCAGCCAGCGCTGCAGCGGCAGATTCTCCGCGTAGCCGCGCAGCAGCGTCATCGGCGCGTGGCTGTGGACGTTGTAGAAGCCGCTCATCAGCAGACGGTGTCTGCCGTCGTAACGCTCACCGTAGTCCTCCTGCGGCTCGGTGTCACCGATATAGGCGATCTTGCCGTCCTTCACACCGACGTACTGCCCGCGTTTGAGCGCAAAATTCTCATCCAACAGATCAATGTTGCAAAAAAGCATTGTTTTCTCCTTTTCTCTTTACAGAACATGGTAATGCGGGATAATATCCTCGTATTCGCCGTCCTTGTTCAAAAATCCGCCCGGAATCACACCAAGCTGTGTGAATCCCAGCTTTTTGTACAGCGCAAGTGCGCCCTTGTTGCTCTTGACGACTGCGTTGAACTGCAGCACGCGGAATCCGCACGTTTTTCCCTGTGCAATGCAGTGCTTTACCAGTTTTTCACCGATATGCTGTCCGCGCACAGACTTTTTAACTGCATAGCTTGCGTTGCAGATATGACCGCAGCGGCCCACATTGTTCGGGTGCAGAATATACAGACCGACCAGCTCACCGGTTGCCGCGTCGTACGCTACGCCGGTGTAGGTCTGCTCAGTGAAAAAATCATGACCGGTCACCTCGTCCAGCTTTTCCATCTGCGGAAAGGCTTTACCGTCCTCAACGACCTCGTTCCAAATTTCTGCTGCCTGTGCAGCATCACGCTGCTCGTACTGCCGAATTTCGATCTGCATGGTATCTCATCCCCTTGTTTTTTATTATAGCATAGTGCAGGAGAAAAGAAAACTGCTGCATCGATTGCAACCCGCAGAATGCGCCGTACCCACGGCGGTGGGCACAAGGATGGACACCAAGGTTTCCACCCTTTTGAATCCCGCTTCCTTTGCCTGTTATCCTGACGCAGACCAGAGACCGGAGACCGCTCCGAAAAGGAGAACGGCAGTCGGGTTACTCTTGCGTGTCTTTCGCAACCTATTCGCAGTTCACAGATACCTTACTGCTACACATACGGGTTCTTTCCGCAGGCGCGACACAAGGTGAATTGCCCGTCAGGGCAAGAGAAGGTGCCCTGGGGTGCGACTCGGCGCACCGTATCTAAACCATCCGCTCATTACTAAAACGCAGGGGCGGCCATTGGCCGCCCACACAACGCCATACCATCACGTTCTCTCCCCTCTCAACTCTTCACTCCTCACTCTTTCTTAAAACGCCGAATACTTCAAAATATCTTTTCGCATTCGCGCGATAATCCGCTTTTCCAGCCTTGAAATGTAGCTTTGCGAGATACCCAGCAAATCCGCGACCTCCTTCTGCGTCAGCGCCTTCGGCGTGCCGATGCCGAACCGCAGCGAGATGATCTGCCGCTCTCTCGGCGGCAGATGGCCCAGTGCCCGATGCAGCAGCATTTTGTCCACATCGTCCTCGAGCGGCCGCATGACGCTGTCCGGCTCGGTGCCGAGAATATCACTCAACAGCAGCTCGTTGCCGTCCCAGTCCGAGGACAGCGGCTCGTCGATGGAAACCTCGCTCCGCCGTCCGGCGATCTTGCGCAGGTGCATGAGAATCTCGTTCTCGATACACCGCGACGCATACGTCGCCAGCTTGACGTTTTTGTCGCTCCGGTAGGTGCTCACCGCCTTGATGAGTCCAATCGTTCCAATAGAAATTAAATCTTCTGTTCCCACACCGCTCGACTCAAACTTGCGCGCCAGAAACACCACCAGCCGCAGATTGTGCTCGATAAGACAGTTGCGCGCCGCAACATCGCCCCCGCTGTTCGCCTCCACGGCAGCGGCCTCCTCCTCCGGAGACAACGGCGGCGGCAGAACATCGCTGCCGCCGATATAATGTACACCTTGCGCTCGAAACCGCCGTAAAACCATCTTTAACCACTGCAGAAATTTCATTTTGCTCTCCCTTTCACACCCCGATAAGTCCCTCGTACGCGCCCTGTCCGATGGAGACCGCACTGACCGCACACACACAGTCGAGTGCCGTGCCGTCCGCTCTCAGCACGCTGTCCGGCCGGAAATACAGCAGCAGACCGCCATCCGTGCCGACCGCGTGAAACGGCAGCAGACCGCAGCGTGCAGCCAGATTTTCCGGCAGAGCCGTCAGCTGCGCGGACGCACTGCCGAACGGCAGTTTCGTGTCCAGCAGGCACTCGGCGGCCTTGCGCTCGAGCACCACGACCGGCTTTCCGGAAACCGGTTCGGTCAGGTCGTTGCCCGTGTCGTGCAGCACGCGCACGGCGGTCTGCCGATTGCCGAACCGGATGGTCAGCGTTTCTGTTTCGCGGTGCAGCGCGCCGTGCTTCGCATCTCCGCACAGGAGTATCCCGCTTGCCGCGTAGCCGACAGCTGCCGCCAACACGAGCACCTGTATCGGCACCGCAAAGTAGTACCCGCACGAGAGCAGCAGCCTTCTGCCGCTTGCGGCACTCAGCGCCGCCGCCAGTCCGGCGAACGAGGCCGCGACCACGCCATACAGTGCACACAGCCGCGCAAGGTGCCGCTCTCTGCCGAAAGCGACCATGCACAGGCCCAATCCTGCAAGAAGGCGCAGCGGTGCAAGTGTCAGCACCGGCCAGACCGCACCCAGCACAGCATAGCCGCCGCCGAGTGCTGCTGAGAAAATCAGCCGCATTTTCCGCACCTGCACGCCGCCTAAGCGAGCCGCCGCAAGCAGCGTTGCGCCATCCATCAGCGCGTTGACGGCAAACAGCACATCCAGATAGACGACCATACCTCACCTCCCGAACAAAATTCAGTATAGCACGGACAACGTGCGCGTTTTGCCGAATAAAGAGCGTAAAATGCCCGAAGCCGCTCTACCATAAGGTAGAACAGCTTCAGGCAAAGAGTAGTATGTAAGTAAGATGTGGTCGAAATGAGAAAGGATATAAAAGAAAACAGCAAGAGTCCTGCACCTTTATCGGTATCAGCTCCCTTGCTGTGTCTTTATCATACTGCAAAATCGAAGATTTGTCACCTGTCGATTTTTACAAAATTCCCAGTGATTCTATCGGTTATTTTCGGAGTGCATACTGTGTCAGCAGCTTTGCTGCGTCCTCGACGTCGGAAACCGCACACAGCTCGCTCGGAGAATGGATATAGCGAGTCGGGATAGAGACCGCGCCTGCCTGCACGCCTGCGCGCGCCTTCTGCAGTGCCGAAGTATCCGTGCCGCCGCACAGCAGGATTTCGCGCTGCGCGGATACACCGCAGTCTTTCGCCGCCTGCTCGAGCGCATCCACAACCGCCGGTGTGCAGATAACCGAGCGGTCCATCACCTTGACCGCCGGTCCCTTACCCAGCTCGACCGCCATCGCGGACTTCATCTCCGGCAGGTCGCCGGTATCGGTCACATCCACCGCGATAGCCGCATCCGGCTCAACCGCGAACGCTGCCGCGCCTGCGCCGCGCAGACCAACCTCCTCCTGTGCCGTGAACACGAAATACAGGTCGTTCTCGATTTCCTTGTCTGCCAGCTGCTCCATCATCAGCAGGAGCGTCACGCAGCCGATACGGTTGTCCAGATACGGACCGCACAGCACGCCGTTCTGCTCGAACCGTGGTGCTTCGTACACGGCAAAATCGCCGATCTGCACCAGCTTGCGCGCTTCCTCGGCATCCTTTGCACCGATGTCGATGAACAGATTATCCAGCGTCAAATCCTTAAGCGGCGTCTTTTCTTCGTACGAGATCACGCCGCGCGTGCCGTTGGCAAACTTCACCTGAATATTCAGCAGGTCACCGACATACAGGCCGCCGATCTGCGAAAAACGGATAAAGCCCTTGTCCTCAATATAGGTGGCAACCACGCCGATAGAGTCCATATGCGCGGCAAACAACAGCTTTTTGCCATTCTTTGCGCCTTTTTTGCGGCAGATAAGGTTGCCGAGCGCGTCCGTCGTCACGTCGTCGATATACGCGCCTGCAATCTCCGCGATGGTTTCGCGAACCGCATCCTCACGGCCGGACGGGCCGAACGCGCCCGCGACCGTGTTCCATAAATCAAAAATCTTGCTCATTCGTCGTCCCCTCCGAGTTCTTCCAGAAATGCGCGTGCGGCGGAAAGCACCGCTTCGCAGTCAGCTACTGCCGCCACCGAGGACGGCGAGTGAATATAGCGTACCGGAGCCGCAGCCGCGCAGACACGCACGCCTGCACGGCTCTTGTGGATACGGCCTGCGTCCGTGCCGCCGGCTACGCGCGTTTTCGTCTGCCAGCGGATGCCACGCTTGTCGCAGGCATTGCGCAATAATTCGAACAATTCTGCGTCATAGATGGTCGCGCCATCCATGAACGGCAGAACAACACCGCCGCGTACGCGGCAAACGGCTTTGCCGCCTTCCACCTCTGCGAGATCAGCAGCTGTCGTACCCTCGAGCACCATTGCAAATCCCGGATCGAGCGCACACGCCATGCTTGCCGCACCGCGCAGACCGACTTCCTCCTGCACAGTAAAGCAGAACCAGGTGTCGATCGGCGGCTCGTCCTCGATGAGTTTGAGGAGCGCAGCACAGCCGACGCGGTCATCAATCGCCTTGGCCTTGATAAGACCGTCGCCGAACTCGACAACCGCCGAGTCGAACACGCCGTAATCGCCAAGCGAAACCTTGTCCTCGGCGGCAGCTTTGCTCGCTGCACCGATGTCGATATACAAATCCTTGGTCTTGGGCATGGTGCGGCGCTCTGCTGCGGTCGTCAAATGAACTGCCTTGATGCCGATCACGCCCTGCACATCACCGAAGCGAACCGGTCGGCCGATGACAACACGCGGGTCCACGCCGCCGACAAAGCCGAACTTCAGCATGCCGTCGTCCGTAATCTGCTTGATGATAACGCCGACCTCGTCCATGTGTGCGCACACAACGACCGGACGCTCGAGCGCCTTTTTGCCCTTTCGGAACACCATAATGTTGCCGATGGCATCGGTCTTTATCTCGTCCGCGAACGGCTTTACCTTCTCGAGCACAAACTCGCGCACCGCATCCTCACAGCCGGACGGCCCCGGCAGCGCGCACAGCTGCTTCATCAGTTCGATCATGCGCCCACCTCCCCGTCAAATTCGCGCAGGAATTCTGCCATCAGGTCAGCGACTGCCTGCACATCAGACAGCTCCACAACCTCGACCGGCGTATGCATGTATTTTTCCGGAATGGACAGCAGACCCATTGCGATACCGCGGCCGACGATCTGCATCGTCCACGCATTCGTGCCGGTGTTGCCCTCCATGATTTCAAGCGTATAGTCGATGTCGTTCGCCTTGGCGGTCTTGATGAGCGCCTTGGTAAAGCCGCGATGCAGGTTCGGTCCCATGCCGACTGCCACGCCGCTGCCGAGGTCGAACACACCGTCCGACGGACCGTCCGGCGTTCTGCCGTGGGTCACGTCCACCGCGATGGCGTACTCCGGCTGAACCGTAAACGCGCCGGTCTGTGCACCCAGCTCGGTGACCTCCTCCTGCGTGCTGATGAGCACTGCGACATTGCACTTCAGCTTGTCCTTTGCCGCGTGCAGCTTCTCCATCGCCAGCAGGATGGCGGCAACGCCTGCGCGGTCGTCAAGGCACTTGCTGCAAAGCTGACCGCCCGCCAGCTTGATCGGCTGCTGCGCGAACACGATCGGCGTGCCGACACGAATGCGGCTTTTGGCATCGAGCAGACCGGTGTCGATCGCCATCTGGTCGATGGGGACGGACTTGTTCTGCTCACCTGCCTTGAGCAGATGCGGCGGCATGCAGGATACCACGCCGTATAGCGGCTCGTCTGCGAGAATGGTCACCTCACCGCCGAGCAGCATGCGCGGGTCCACACCGCCGACCGGCGCGAACCGCAGAAAGCCGCCGTCCAGTACCTCGGTGACAAGAAAGCCGATCTGGTCGAGATGCGCGTCCAGAAGGACGGTTTTCGCGCCCTCTTTACCGCAGGACAAGCTGCCGATCACATTGCCGTTCTTGTCCGCGTCCACGGTGTCGCAGTACGGCCGGAACAGCTCCGCGACGGCCTTTGCCGCCTGCATTTCAAAGCCGCTGACCGCCGGCAGCGCGCACAGCGTCCGCAGCGTTTGTTCTAACTGCAAGGAAATTCCTCCTTTTTCGTCTTTTGTCGTACAGGTTCTATTATAACCGTTTCATTGCTCGGTTACAAGGCACAGCAAATGAAAAAGGCACCGAATCGGTGCCTTTTTCATGTTTATCAGATTTCCTCGCCGGTCGGGAGGTACAGCTTATCCATCACGCGGACACAGCCGTTTTCAAAGGTGGGTTCCAGCGTGATTTCACCATCCTGCTTGATGGTGCCGAGCGTCGTGCCGAAGCGGTCAAAGCAGGTAACGGTATGCTCATCCGTGCGGAGCGCATACACGCCTGCGCCGTCGGTCGGCAGTGCGCCCGGACGGCCGTTCGGGCACTTCACGCGGAACAGAACCTTGTTCGTGCCGTCCGCGTCACAGCGGATGTACTCGTATTCCTTGTCGTTAATCCAGTGGCTGTAAATGTTCTGACCGACCTCATCGAACGCATTCTGATAGGTCTTTGTCAGCTTTCTGCCGTTAAAGTTGTACAGCGCATAGTAGCCTGTATTCTCGGAGTAGATGTAGGTATCACTGTACTGATTGAGATACAGACCGCCCGAGCTGGATGCAATGCGCTTGCCGCCTGCGATAATGGCAGCCGAATTATTGCCCCACACAGTAAAGCGGTCTCCCGCACCATCACGAATCTCCATCTTGCTGCGGTCAAACGCAAAATTCATGCTCCACAGGGTCTTGCCGGTGGTGTCGATGGCACGAATAGTCTTGCCGTCCACGTTGACAACCGCCTTGCCGTCCTTGAAGTTGGTCATGCGATCATAAGTCGCCGTGCTCTTAGTGCCGTCAGCCAGCGCAATGTAGTCCTTACCGTAAGTCACCTTGGTGATGTCCATCGGACACAGCCAGCCTGCCTGCTCGCCGTCTGCGACAAGAATGCGGTAATCCTCCAGTTTTTCGCCGGTTTTGAGGTTCACCACGTCATATTTCGTGCCGTTTTCCATCGTCACACCGGCCCATACACCGAGCATAGTAATATTCTCGAAGGTGCCCTTGGTATCCTTATAATCGGTCAGCAGCTTTTTGCCCTTTGCGTTCTCGATGTGCATCTGCGACCGTGCACCGGCACCGCCCTCATCGTCCATGACAACGGCGTACTCTGCCGCAGTCTCGCCGCTCGGCACCTCGGCATACTTGGTATCATACAGGCGCAGCATGGTCGCGATGGACTGCTCGCGTGTATAGCTGTTATTCGGTGCAAAACGATTGCCGCTGACGCCGTTCATTACGCCCTGATTGTAGACCCAGTACACATCATTCCGTGCCCACGCCTGAATATCCGCGCCGTCCGCGAAAACGTGCGGCATACGGTCCTTTACGTTGTCCTTGGCATTCTTGCGCAGATTGCCCAGACGGTGCAGCATGCTTGCCGCCTGCTGACGGGTCAGCTGCTGCTGCGGTGCAAACTTTCCGCCGCCGACACCGTTTACCACGCCCAGAGCCGCGCAGAGCAGCACATCCTCATCCTTGGTATCCGAGAAGGAGACCACAGCCTTATCAACGGATTTTACGTTGCCGCTCTTTTCCCAAGTGTGGTAAACCGCTGCCGCCAGCGCGCAGAAATCCGCACGGGTGATGCTCTGCGTGTACGCCTGATCGACCTGCTCCGGCACAATGCCCGCGTTCCGCGCGGTATCCACCGCCGACTTGGCCCAACTGCTCGGCGCTTCCGCTGCCGCAGCTGCCGTTACCAGCATAGCCGCAGATAAAATCGCTGCAATCGTTCGTTTCATAGAAAATCCTCCTTTTAATTCAGCGGTCAGTGATGTGTTTTCTTTGTTCCCGGTATCGCGCGCTGTTTTCTGATCGCTGCATTGTATTTGACGTTGGTATCTGCAAAAGGTTCCCAGATTTATCGGGTAATGTCAAAAAAATCATTGACGGTGCAGGTCTGCAGCATACCGTCCGGCGTGTAGTATTCATCCCGCAGGACGCGCTGCTGCTCGTCATACCATATTTTCTCGGTTACGCCGTCCCTGCTGACGCAGACTGCGGTGTGCTCAGCGTCGTCATACGTCCACTCGTTGTCCTGCATCATTTCGTAATTCGGATCATGCACATCATTTTCCATGTGCAGCGTGGAGCCGCGTGCATCCTTCACCGTAATCCATGCACCGGTCAGCACACCCTCGAAAACCGTACTGGTTCTGGTCGTTTCTCCGGTTTTGGGATTGTATTCCGACACCGCCTGTGACTGCATGTTGCCCGCCGTGTCGTAACTCTGCTCCAGATACGGTTCTTCCTCGTCTCCGCGATAGGTGTAAGTCTCTATTCCGTCCGCATTCGCTGTGCGAATGATACGCCCCTGCTCGTCATACTCTGTGTAAGAAACCGTCTTTACACCGCAGGTTGTGGAATACCATGTCATTTGGCTGCCGCTGTAAACCTTGCGTTCGCTGGAACTCACACCGAACGGACGCTTGCAATTCAGCGACCAGATCTCGCGGTTCTGCGCATCGTAGCCGGTGATTCTGAGATAGGACCATTCCTTCTCATCCGGTATCACGCGCGTTGTCTTTTGCTGTTCAATCCGAGCAGCAGGCTGCATATACGCCAAAAGTGTCCAGTTTTCCGCTGTCGGACGGACATACCGCAGTCCGTTCATCGATAAGCCGCCGAAAACAACGCCGCAGCAGACGGCAGTGCTCGCCGCCAGCATTCCGGCTCGTTTAAGAATGTTCAGCTTCACCCAAACACCTCCTCAGCGGGTGACATCGGTGTATGTTGTTGTAATCTCACGCGACAAACCATCCTCCGAAAAGCTATATGCATTTTTTATCCAGCGTCCCTGCTCGTCATACCAGTATTTCTCGGTCGTGCCCTCCGCCTCGTCCACACAGGTGGCCGTGCGCGCGGCATCGTCATACGTCCACTGATAGTCACAGGTTCTCATCTGTCCGCCCGCGCTGACATGCACTTGCTTTACGATGTTGCCATGCGAATCCAGTATGCAGTACTGCGAGGCAAGATAGGTACCATCGTCCTCGTATATGTCCATATTGGTGACGGTACTGCCTGTTTGCGGGTCGGTTTCGGTGATCTTGCGGCCGGTCAACGCGCCCTGCGCGTTGTGCGTTTCCTCCAGATACGTTTCAGTCGCATCGCCGCGGTAGTAATACGTCGATATGCCGCCATAGTCGGTTTCCATACGGATAAGCCGTCCCTGTTCATCATACTGGCAAACCGAGTCCGCTTTTCCGCCCTGACCGAAGAAATACCGCGCCGATGTATTGCCGATGTACACATCACGGCTGCTGCCGACCGATGCCAGCTTGCCGAATGTCGTACTCGACCAAATCTCACGGTTCTGTGCATCGTATCCGGTGACAGTGTAGGTCGGGTCGCCCTCACCGAAGTCCATAACGCACTGCTCGATGCGTTCCGCCGGTTCGACCCACGGCAGCAGCCACCAGTTGTCCGCCGTTGGCCTCATGTAACGCAGTCCATTCATCGCCAGCGCCCCCAAAACACCGGCTGTACAGGCAGCAGTTGCCGCTGTCAACATTCCCACACGTTTCAACAGATCTTTTTTCATTATGATCCCGCCCTTCTCTATCCAATTGTCCTGCCTGTCTTACCTAGTTTCAGTATAGCATAAATTTTTCCGAAAGGATATATCTCTTTGTATTTTGAAACAGAAATGTATCATGCAGCGGCAAAATCGTTTGTCCGCGCCCGGTTGGCGACGGTGCGGGAGCGCTCCCCTGCGGTTGCGCGTGTGCAAATGAATTTACAGGTGCCGTCCGCTGCTATCAGACTAAAGAGTTGCGCGACACGGTTATCCCCCAAGAGACCTTTAGGCAAAATATATCGTGCAGGGCGGGGTGACCTTACCCCGCCCTGCAATATAGCAGACACAATTCGCGTATGTTACGAAATAAACGCAAAAAAATCCCACAGAGAAAACCTCTGCGGGATTTATCATGCTATTTCAGCAAGCGTTTTGCGCGATCTTACGCCTCGGGAGCGTACAGATCCTGCAGGCGCTTCAGGTGAGCGTAACGCTTGGTAGACTCTACCTCGGAACGCTCGAACAGGCCCTCTGCACGATCCGGGAATGCACGGGTCAGTGCGGAGTAACGAGCCTCGTTCATCATGAACTTGCGGTAATCCTCGGTCTTGGGCTCCTTGGACTCCAGAATGAACGGGTTCTTGCCCTCGTCAGCCAGCTGCGGGTTGAAGCGGAACAGGTTCCAGTAACCGCAGTCAACAGCCTTCTTCATCTCAGCCTGGCAGTTGGTCATGCCGCCCTTGATGGAGTGCATCTCACACGGAGCATAGCCGATTACCAGAGACGGGCCCGGATAAGCCTCAGCCTCAGCGATGGCCTTCAGGGTCTGAGCCGGGTTAGCGCCCATAGCTACCTGTGCAACGTAAACGTAGCCGTAGCTCATAGCGATCTCAGCAAGGCTCTTCTTCTTGGTGGTCTTACCGGAAGCTGCGAACTGTGCAACAGCGCCGATGTTGGTAGCCTTGGAAGCCTGTCCACCGGTGTTGGAGTAAACCTCGGTATCGAATACCATAACGTTTACGTCCTTGCCGGATGCCAGAACGTGATCCAGACCGCCGAAGCCGATATCGTATGCCCAGCCGTCGCCGCCGAAGATCCAAACGGACTTCTTAGCGAGGTATTCCTTGTGAGCCAGAACATCCTTGCAGTCCGGGCAGCCTGCTGCTGCGCCCTTTTCGAGCTCTGCAACCAGTGCCTTTGCCGGCTCAGCGTTAGCAGCGCCGTTGTCCTTGGTATCCATGAAGCTGTTAACAGCGTTCTTGAAGCTGTCGGTAGCGTTCTCAGAGCCAGCCATAACTTCCAGCTTGGAGATCAGGCGCTCACGGAGAGCTTCCTGACCATAGTACATGCCAAGGCCGTGCTCTGCGTTATCCTCGAACAGGGAGTTAGCCCATGCCGGACCGTGGCCGTTTGTATCAACGGTGTACGGGGAGGTAGCAGCCGGGCCGCCCCAAATGGACGAACAGCCGGTAGCGTTGGAGATGTACATGCGATCGCCGCAAACCTGAGTGATCAGGCGGGCGTAAGAGGTCTCTGCACAGCCTGCGCAGGAACCGGAGAACTCAAGCAGCGGCTTCTTGAACTGCGAATCCTTTACGGAGTTCGTGGAGATCATGTCGGCCTTCTCGGAAACCTTTGCTACGCAGTAATCAAATGCATCCTGCTGAGCAGCCTCGTCAGCCTGCGGAACCATAGTCAGGGACTTGGTCGGGCAAACGCCGATACATACGCCGCAGCCCATGCAGTCCAGCGGAGATACAGCCATGGTGTACTTGTAAACGCCCTTGCCCTTGCCGGCCTTGATGTCAACCAGCTTGGTGGAAGCCGGTGCTGCAGCAGCCTCTTCCTCAGTCAGAGCGAACGGACGAATGGTAGCGTGCGGGCAGACGTAAGCACACTGGTTACACTGAACACAGGTAGCCTCGTTCCACTGCGGAACGGTAACTGCTACGCCGCGCTTCTCGTAAGCAGCTGCGCCGTGCTCGAAGGAGCCGTCAACATGCTCGCCTGCGAATGCGGATACCGGCAGGGAGTCGCCGTCCATGCGGCCGATCGGCTCCATAACGTCCTTGACCATCTTAACGACTTCCGGACGGCCCTGCAGATCGCGGGTATCAGCCTCGTCCTGTGCGTCAGCCCAGTCAGCCGGTACGTCGATCTTCTTGAATGCGGTAGCGCCGATGTCGATAGCCTTGTGGTTCATATCAACGATGTCCTGGCCCTTCTTCAGGTAGGACTTGGTAGCAGCATCCTTCATGAACTGGATAGCCTGCTCGCTCGGCATTACCTTAGCCAGTGCGAAGAATGCAGACTGCAGAATGGTGTTGGTGCGCTTGCCCATGCCGATCTCGATAGCGAGGTCGATAGCGTTGATGGTGTAAAGCTGAACGTCGTTCTTAGCAATGTAGCGCTTCTCGGAAGCTGCCAGATGCTTGCTCAGCTCTTCCGGAGTCCACTGGCAGTTGATGAGGAATACGCCGCCCGGCTTAACGTCACGCACGATCGGGAAGTGCTTGGTGATGTAGGACGGGTTGTGGCATGCTACGAAGTCAGCCTTGTTGATGTAGTAAGGAGAACGGATCGGCTTGTCGCCAAAACGCAGATGCGAAACGGTTACGCCGCCGGTCTTCTTGGAGTCGTACTGGAAGTAAGCCTGTACGAACTTGTCGGTGTGGTCACCGATGATCTTGATGGAGTTCTTGTTCGCACCAACGGTACCGTCGCCGCCGAGACCCCAGAACTTGCACTCGGTCGTGCCTTCTGCTGCGGTGTTCGGTGCCGGCTTCTCCTCGAGGGACAGGTAGGTAACGTCGTCGTTGATGCCCAGGGTGAACATCTTCTTCGGCTCTGCCTTAGCCAGCTCCTCGTATACAGCGAATACGGAGGACGGGGGCGTATCCTTGGAACCCAGACCGTAACGGCCGCCGGTTACTACCTTATCGGTGATGCCTGCATCAGCCAGAGCGGTAACAACGTCCATGTAAAGCGGCTCGCCCTGGGAGCCCGGCTCCTTGGTGCGGTCGAGGACTGCGATCTTCTTAGCGGTCTCCGGGATAGCTGCGATCAGCTTGTCAGCACGGAACGGACGGTACAGGCGAACCTTAACCAGGCCGACCTTCTCGCCGTGTGCGTTCAGGTAATCGATAACTTCCTCTGCAACGTCGCAGATGGAGCCCATAGCGATGATAACGCGGTCAGCGTCAGCAGCGCCGTAGTAGTTGAACAGCTGGTAGTTGGTGCCGAGCTTGGCATTTACCTTGCCCATGTACTCCTCAACGATGCCCGGAACAGCTTCATAGAACTTGTTGGAAGCCTCACGGTGCTGGAAGAATACGTCGCCGTTCTCGTGAGAGCCGCGCATCATAGCGTGCTCCGGGTTCAGTGCGCGCTTGCGGAATGCTTCAACAGCATCCATGTCGCACATTTCCTTCAGATCCTCGTAATCCCAAACCTGGATCTTCTGGATCTCGTGGGAGGTACGGAAGCCGTCGAAGAAGTTGATGAACGGAACGCGGGACTTGATGGTAGCCAGATGTGCTACTGCAGACAGGTCCATGACCTCCTGCGGGTTGGTCTCAGCCAGCATAGCGAAACCGGTCTGGCGGCAAGCCATAACGTCGGAATGATCACCGAAGATGTTCAGTGCATGAGATGCAACGGTACGAGCGGAAACGTGGAATACACACGGAAGCAGCTCGCCTGCGATCTTGTACATATTCGGGATCATCAGCAGAAGACCCTGAGAAGCGGTGTAGGTGGTGGTCAGCGCACCTGCTGCCAGAGAACCGTGTACGGTACCCGCCGCACCTGCCTCGGACTGCATTTCGATTACCTTAACGGTAGTACCGAAAATGTTCTTCTGACCTGCGGCAGCCCACTGGTCAACGCTGTCTGCCATGGGGCTGGACGGGGTGATCGGATAGATACCCGCAACTTCGGTAAACGCGTACGATACGTGCGCGGCCGCAGTGTTGCCGTCCATGGACTTCATCTTTCTTGCCATGTTGATGTCCTCCTATAAAAAATTATAATTCTCAATCGGAATTAAAAGCCCTCGTTTTGGTGTATTTTAACCTAAACTAAGCCTTACCTGCCCCTTCATTGTAGCACTCACGCACAAAGTTGTAAACAGTAAATATACTATTTTCCGCACTATTTTTCAAATTTTGATAAGCCGTTTCGTATTGTGAAACGTATGCAAACTTTTTATCATGGAATTTCTGTGTTTTTTCCGTGTTTTTTATTGCGTAATCTGATGACACATAGTATAGTATTAGATGTATAGTTATCTGGTTATGTCATACGTATCGGAGGGATCGGCATGGTATCTCGCGTATTCTCCGCAGGACTGAGCGGCATTGACGGCTACATTGTCACCGTCGAGTGCTTCCTCTCCGGCGGACTTCCCCGGCTGGATGTCGTCGGTCTGCCGACCGGCGCGGTATCCGAAGCCGGAGAGCGCGTCCGTGCCGCCGCAAAGGCCTGTGCCTTTGACTGGCCCGTATCCCGACTGACCGTCAACCTCGCACCTGCCGACACCAAAAAGGCAGGAACAGCATACGATCTGCCCCTTCTGCTTTCCATTCTGGCGGCAGCGGGCGAGATCGACGCACCGCCCGACAACGCTCTCTTCTTCGGAGAGCTTTCCCTCACCGGAGAGCTGCGGCCTGTCTGCGGTGCGCTTTCCATGGCACTTGCTGCGCGTGATGCCGGTTTCAAAACCGTATTCGTTCCCGCGATGAACGCCGCCGAAGCATCCTATGCTTCCGGTGTGACAGTGTTTCCGATCCGTACATTAAATGAGCTTCTCGGACATTTGAACGGCAGAAAGCCGCTCACGCCGTGTGCTCCTCCGCCCAGGCCCGAACCGCAGGACGATGCGCTGGATTTTGCGCATGTGCTCGGTCAGCACGCGGTCAAACGCGCGCTCGAGATCGCGGCTGCAGGCGGACACAACGTGCTTCTTTCCGGACCGCCCGGTTCGGGCAAGAGCATGGCTGCAAAACGCTTTTCCACCATCCTGCCGCCGCTGTCCGACAGCGAACGGCTGGAGGTTATCCGTGTCTGGTCCGCCATTGGCAGAGGGCAGGAGGCGGTCGAGCGTGCCGAACGGCCGTTCCGTGCACCGCACCATAATTCCTCGGCCAACGCGATGGCAGGCGGTTCGGGTGCCGCAGGCCGGCTGCCCGTCCCCGGCGAGATCACGCTCGCGCACCGCGGTGTACTGTTTCTGGATGAATTTCCGGAATTCCGCCGCGATGTGCTCGAAACCCTGCGCCAGCCGCTTGAGAACGGCAGAGTTACCATCTCGCGTGTCGCCGGCCAAGTGACGTATCCGGCACGGTTTCAGCTCATTGCCGCGATGAATCCCTGCAAATGCGGCTGGTACGGCACGGAACGCTGCACCTGCACCAAGTCCGCCGTTCAGCAGTATCTGCACCGTCTGTCCGGTCCGCTGCTCGACCGAATCGACCTGCAGGTTGCTGTGCAGCCGGTTGAATACGCCGCGCTTGCTGCACGAGGTCAGGTCAGTGAGGAGCACTCCGCCGACATTCGTACCCGCGTGCTCGCCGCGCGCGAGCGGCAGTATGCCCGGCAGGGCGCCGACGTGTGCAACGCCGCCATTCCGCCGCCGCAGCTTGCCGAGCACTGCCCGCTGAGCGCGGATGCGTCTCGTATGTTTGCGGCCGCATTTCAGCGACTGGGGTTGACCGCTCGTGCGCATGACCGCGTACTGCGTGTTGCCCGCACGATCGCCGATCTGGCCGACAGCAATGTCATCGAGGCAGAACATCTCGCCGAGGCTCTGCAGTACCGTTCACTCGACAGGGCCGCAGGTTCTTGACAGCTTGTGGAAAAGTCTGTGGATGATGTGTATAAATTTACAATTACTGTAACTTCGTCTAAATTCGACCATTTCGTTTTATTTAAGGCAATACCGCATAATTGAACAAGAGTGATTTGCGAGTAAATTTTGCGTACTGACGAGGCGCAGTTTTGTGGTAATACTTGATGTATTACCGTGAAACTGCAACAAAATCAGGGCACAAAATTTCCGCAAAGCACCGCCGCTTTAATTGTGCGGTGTTGCCTTAACATACTGGTTTGTTTTATCCGCAAACCAACAACCAGTCAGGAGGAAAAATTCAATGTCTCATCCTATCGCTCGCCGTGCCGGTATGCTTGCGCTGACTGCCGCAATGCTCATGCCAAGCGCGGGAGCATTATCCGATGTGTCCAGCTGGGCGCAGGAAGGCGTTGCCGCTGCGCAGAATGCCGGTCTGGCACCTTCGTCCCTGGCCAACAGTGCCGCTTCCGGCTCTATCACCCGCGCAGAGTTCTGTGCCGTTGCGCTGAACGCCTACAAGGCTGTCAGCGGCAAGGCTGTCTATGTTTCGGGCAAAAAGCCGTTCGAGGACTGCTCGGATCCCAATGTCACCGCAGCTTACCTGCTCGGCATTGTAAACGGCCGCACCAACGGCAACTTTGATCCAGATGCCAAGATCAGCCGTGAGGAAATGTGCACCATACTCGACAACATCCTCGCCGCTGCCGATATCGAAGCAACCGAGATCGCAGGTGATGCCTGCATCGAGGATTACCCCGATGTAAGCATGATCAGCGATTACGCAATGCAGCCGGTCGTTACCATGGTCGATCATTCGGTCATCAACGGCATCACCGATACCAGCACGGACACCACCATTCTGGCTCCGTCCGGCACCACCACCCGTGAGCAGGCGCTGATCATGGCAAACCGTTTCTGCACCGCCTTCAAGCCGGATAAGACGCCGATCGCAGCGGTTGACGGCTCCGCTAACCTGCCGACCACCGCCGGTTCTTCCACCTCTGCCGCAACCACCATCACCGGTCTGCCGAAGACCGAGGCTGAGAAGATGACCTACGTTTACGGCGCAGGCAACGGCAAGTACCAGTCCGCAGCTGAGGCTGAGGCTCACATGGTAGAGATCGTGGTTCCGGTATGGCATCTGCAGTCCGACGGCACCAAGGTGGCCTCCAAGGCTTATCTGCAGGTAAACGCTTCGCTGGCTTCCATCTATCAGGCAATCTTTGAGGAGATCTTCAACGGCTCCGAGAAGTTCCCGATCTATGATGTAGGCTGCTACTCGTGGCGCACCGGCGAGCACTCGCAGGGCACCGCAGTTGATATCAACCCGGACGAGAACATGGAAGCTACCATCAACTCGGACGGTTCCCTGTCTCCGACCTGCGGCACCCACTGGACGCCGTATATTGATCCGTACTCCATCCCCGAGGGCGGCGATGTTTACAATGCCTTCACCAAGTACGGCTTTACCTGGGGCGGCAACGGCTGGCGCACCAAGCGCGACTACATGCACTTCAGCTACTTCGGCCGCTAAGCACTACATACGAAATGGCAAAAGAAGGGACGGCTTATCGTTAGCCGCCCCTTATCTTTTGTGAAATTTGTGTAACTTTACAGGAATTTAATTTGCAATTTTAGAATAACATGCTATAATGATATATAGAGTAAATTAGCAAGGAGGCATGACATCATGAGAAGACTTTCTATTCCGCAGAAGCCCGACCGTCCGGACATCGACGATCTGATCTTTGGTGATGACCATAAGACGCAGAGCGAAAAGTAACCGCACTTTTTGATCGGTTCCACGCAGGGCTTGCAGAGAAACAGCAGCCGCGTGGTTTTTTTATACCTGTTTTTGAAAGGAAACATATAAAAATGGAATCATCCAGTCCCGCGTTACGGACAAAAACGTAACACCCGAAGCATTTTTAATGCCTCGGGTGTTTTCTTTTCTGTTAGTCTAGAGATTACGAACAGCGCCTGCGAATGACATATACAGTTAAATGTTATCGTAGGGCGGGGTGCTCTACGGATATGATATAATATAAATTTCAAAGATTAAATCCGCAGGTGCTGTCTGTAATAACACGCTAACGAATTGTGCGGCACTGCTATCCCCCAGGGGACCCTCTCTTGCCCTTCGGGCAATTCACCTTGTGCCGCACCCAGCGCAGAGTTGCCCTTATGTGTAGCAGCAAAGTATCTGACACTGCGTATAGGTAAAGAAATGGGAGCACACTGTGCTCCCCTACGGTAATAAAAATCCTCTGCCGTTCCCCTATTTCGGAGCGGTCGCCGCTCTCCGATTTTCGCCAGGCTATCCCAAAGGAAAGGGGTGATTCACAAGAGGGTGGAAACCTTGGTGTCTACCCTCTTGTGCCCCTGCCGGGCAGGCAAGATTCGTTCGCTTCGCAAGCGACAAACCTTCGTATATAACGATTTAACAAACTCGAAGTTCGATTTCCGTACTCATGCAAAAATAAAACCCCACCCTGCCGATGCAGTCCAATTAGTAACCTGCACGACTCATGCAGGTGGGTCCTCTGTTTGATACCTCTGCGCTTCCAACTTCCGTGTATACCCGGGAGGCCTGCTGCTCAGTATCAAAACTTTCCGAAGTCCCGTACTAAAAATGTGGGTTAAAAAAGGACTGCTGTCGAACAGGGCAGGATCTTACCGAAATAAAATGCTTTGCTTCCGATAACGAAGCTGCGCTGTTTACTCTTATTTTATGCCATCGGTCGGAGAATTACTCCTCCTCTGCCTCGGCGCGTTCCATAACGATGTTGAACACTGCATCTGCGATCTCGTCATCCTCGACCGCCTCGAGCAGCTCTTCGCCGTTCTCCTCAACGATCTGCATGATAACGACCTCTGCATCCTCCTCGATGGAGATCTCTGCAGGGATAAACGCCAGATAGGTCACGCCATTATATTCCACGGTGTCGATATGCTCAAACTCGACCTCGTTGCCGTCCTCGTCGATCAGGGTTACAAAATCATTGCCGTATTCCTCGCTCATGGGTCCGGCACCTCCTTAAATTCATAGTAAAGGGGAGCAATCAGGTGTTTCCTGTCCCTTGTATTAAGCATAACAAATTATGACGTATTTGTAAAGCCTTATGTTGTGCATTCAGCACTACACTTTACACGATCATAGTATGTCTGTTGCTGTAATAATCATACCAGTTAAAAAACATGAAATAAAGCCTTGACTTTGCAAATTAATTCTGGTATAGTAGTTGAGGTAACAAGGAAGAAGGCATGTCCTCACCCGCAGCGAAGCAAACGGGTCAATAAAGCACAGAAGCCGCTTTGCGCGCTCTGCGATTTTATTTGGAGGACGGTCTGAATGATCAGTCCTTTTTCTTTTTGTCTTAAACCGATTTCGTTTGGAGGTGCTTACCAATCAGCAGCATGGAACATCAAATCAATGAAGAGATCCGCGACAAGGAAGTTCGTCTGATCGGTGACGACGGCGAACAGCTCGGCATTCTGCCTATTCAGCAGGCACAGGATATCGCCGTAGAAAAGGGCATGGATCTGGTCAAAATCGCGCCGCAGGCTAAGCCGCCTGTCTGCAAGATCATGGATTACGGTAAATTCCGCTTCGAGCAGGCAAAGCGCGAGAAGGAAGCGCGAAAGAATCAGCGTGTCGTGGAGATCAAAGAGATTCGCCTGACGCCTAATATCGACATCGGCGACCTGAACACCAAGGTAAAGAACGCTTGCCGCTTCCTGCAGGACGGCAACAAGGTCAAGGTTTCGGTTCGCTTCCGTGGCCGTGAGGTCACGCACGCGTCGCTTGGTCAGGATCTGCTCCATCGCTTCGCGGAGCTGTGCTCGGAGTGCAGCACGGTAGAAAAGCAGCCCAAGCTCGAAGGCCGCCAGATGCTGATGTTTCTGGCACCCGCAAAGGACAAGTAAAACCAACGCGCATATATAGCGCAAATTCAGAGAGGAGCAAAACCTTATGCCTAAGATCAAAACGCACAGCGGTGCAAAAAAGAGATTTTCCGTTACCAAGAACGGTAAGTTCAAGCGCGGTCACGTTGGCAAGCGCCACCTGCTCAACGGCCATGGCAAGACCACTAAGCTGAAGCGCCACCTCCGCAAGGAAGGCTTCGCAGATTCTACCAACGTAGCACAGCTGAAGCGTCTGCTGCCGTACAAGTAAGTTAGAAAACAACATCTTTCATATAGGAGGCAAACACAATGGCAAGAGTTAAGGGCGCAATGATGACCCGTAAAAGAAGAAAGAAGATCCTGAAGCGTGCTAAGGGTTACTGGGGTTCCAAGTCTACCCACTACCGTGTAGCCAACCAGGCTGTAATGAAGAGCCTGAAGTACGCTTACATCGGCCGTAAGCACAAGAAGCGTGACTTCCGTCGTCTGTGGATCACCCGCATCTCTGCAGCTTGCAAGACCTGCGATATCAACTACAGCCGTTTCATGAACGGTCTGAAGAAGGCTGGTATCGACCTGAACCGCAAGATGCTGGCTGACCTGGCTGTAAACGACCAGGCTGCATTCGCTGCACTGGCTGAGAAGGCTAAGGCTGCACTTTAATTGCATAACAAAAACGAGTCTGTGAAAGCAGGCTCGTTTTTTGCATTCAGCGTTCCGCTCGGGACGCTGTTTTCATATTCCGCGTTCCTCTGCCCTATACTGTGATGGTAAGGAGTGTGATGAAATGGGTCTGTCCATTTACTTAGGGGTACAAGGCTACGGCTGCGCCCGTGCCGAGGATAAAGATCGGTTTGCGCATCGGTTTCGGCAGGACGACAGCGTATGCTGCTATGCCGTGTGCGATAAAGGCCGATACGCCATCCAGAACCGCCTGCAGGAAGGTCAGGCGTATTATTTGACCATCCGGCAGGGAACGGTAATACAGGCCATTCTCAGCCGTCCAGACGCACAAGGCGTAATCCATGCCGTTAGCGGCAATTCCATCACAGTAGACGGCATGCACCTTCCCTGCCGCGCTGTGTTTGAAATCCGCACACGAGCCGGCGGCGCTGTCGTTCTGCCGTGCTTTCTCACCGGCCGGATTGTCGGCAGTTATGCACAGGTATTCGGCGATGCTGCGTATATCCGGCCTGCTCCGCAGATGTATCATCCGCCGGTTCACGGTGTTCCCGGTCAGCGCACCCTGCAAAACCTGCTCAGAACCGCCTTGATGCCTGTCGGCATCGCCCTGTACGTCTACGGCGGCGGCTGGAACCGTCAGGATACCGGCTCCGGCAACACCGCTATGCACATTGGTCTGCCGCAAAGCTGGATTGACTTTTTCGACCGTCAGAACGCCTGCTATGCCTACCGCAACGACAGCAATCCCGCGCACAGCTACTACCCGACCGGCGGCTGGAACCAGTACGGCTATGCCGGTCTGGATTGCTCGGGCTACCTCGGCTGGACGCTGTACAATACCCTGCATACCGAGAGTGCGTCTGTCTCCGACTGCGACGGCTATGTCGCGCCCGCCGCCGAGTTTGCCCATACGCTTGCCCAAAGAGCCTGGGGTACCCTTTCCCGTCAGGACTGCGGCAACGGCCTGCAGGAGCCGTCCTCGTTCCGTCCCGGCGATATCTTCAGCATGGACGGTCATGTGTGGCTGTGCATCGGTCCCTGTCGAGACGGCAGCATCGTCATCGCGCACTCTACGCCCTCGCCCAGCAAAACCGATTGCAGAGGCGGCGGCGTACAGCTCAGCGCGCTCAATCCCGCGTGTGATGCGGATAAGAATTGTCAGGCTTATCGGCTTGCAGAACGCTTTATGCAGCGGTATTCGAGATGGAGTGCAAGATATCAGGCGCAGCTGCTGCCCTATTCGGTTTATGGAAGGTTGTCTGAGAATCCGCATGCAGGATTGTTTCGGTGGAATGATTTTCTTTCAGATAAAGAAGGTGTTCAGGAACAGTTTGCGGAGGAGATTCTGCAAATTGAGAATTGAAAATGGAGAATGGAGAATTACGCGACGGTATCATTTTTCATTTGTTCATTATCAATGGTACAAACAGATAAACGGCGGGGTGAGGGCACCCCCGCCCTACGGCAACATTTACCTTCACGTATTACCCGCAGGAACTATCCGTAACAACGCATAAACGAGTTGCGCGACACTGTTATCCCCCAGGGGACCCTCTCTTGCCCTTCGGGCAATTCACCTTGTGTCGCGCCTGCGTAGAGCAGCCGATATGTGTAGCAGTACGGAATCCGGCACTGCGCAGAGGTAAAGAAATGGGAGCACACTGTGCTCCCCTGCGGTAATAAAAATCCTCTGCTGTTCCCCTTTTTCGAAGCGGTCGCCGGTCTCTGATCTGCGCCAGACTAACAAACAAAAGGAAGTGGGAGTTAAGAGGGTAGAAACCTTGGTGTCTACCCTCTTGCCCCGCCGCAGGGTGCGGCGACTTCCCGCCAAAGATTGGCGCCCATTCCTCAATCTTCAGCGAACAGAAAAAGCAAAAAATCCACTTGCTTTCGCAAGTGGACTAACTGGAGCGGCTGACGAGGCTCGAACTCGCTACCTCCACCTTGGCAAGGTGGCGCTCTACCAGATGAGCTACAGCCGCA
>ENA-UPXC01000073-UPXC01000073.1-human-gut-metagenome-genome-assembly--contig:-NODE-73-length-139875-cov-28.708658_pt1 | contig 139875 bp, 147 predicted proteins | sample MGYA00250047_ERZ773371 | MGnify/ENA primary metagenome ERZ773371 (study PRJEB29103, sample SAMN06111975) | human gut metagenome | biome: human gut; feature: ankylosing spondylitis patient; material... | reverse complement strand
TCTGTTTCCAATATATGCTGTATGAAAATCATAACTCCCTGCAATATAAACAGGCAAAGAATCCTGATGATTCCATGTTTCATATTTTATAGAAATCCCGAATACGCTTGTAAACATATTTCTCGTTCTCCTTTTAACTCATTTTCTTTCGTTTTAACTTTTGCAATGTTAAGAGTCAAGTTTTTGAGTTATTTTGATTTTTCTAAAATTCTTTTCTCTCACACCCTGTATTTTCCTCCTCCATCTTTTGTATATGTAAGAGGGTTCGTAGATTAGAGCAAGATCCACCCAGGTATTACCGTATCGCCATTTTATGGCTACGGCATACCTCCGGGTAAGTCTCTTGTTGGGGATTCCGATTCCCCATACCCTCGTACAGACATCAAAGATATCTGTAGGCTCTCTATCAAAGATAGTTCGAATATTGGGAGAGCTAAAAGCAGACATGATTTTAAAAAATTATGAAAAAATTTTATTCCTCTACCTACTGTAATAAGGAACGGGTATCTGGCGATGTACGCCTGCCACTGCTTTTTCATCTGTTTCTCCATTTCGGAGCAACAAAAAAATAGCCGAACATCAAGAATATGCGGGATCTGGTTATCCCATCATTCTCAATGTCCGGCTATTTGGTAACTCATATCGGTTCCGTGGCTCGGTACAAAGCTCAGTTATTCAGTTGTCTGCTCAATCTGTATTGATTTTAAATTTTCTAAACTTGATACTTACTTTCTTTAAAGAAAGATCAATCTCATTGACATATTAAGATTTAATTCTACCAACACTTATAGCAAACCCATTGACTTCATAACAAAATTTATGTATAATTTTGTTATCAGATAAGGAGGTGCTTTTATGCCGATAATCAAATCAAGTGCTGATTTAAGGAATAATTACAATGAAATTTCTACATTTTGTCATAATTATCCAGAACCAGTTTTCATTACGAAGAATGGAAAAGGAGACCTTGCAGTTATGAGCATTGAAGCCTACGAAAATCTTGCCAGCCGATTTGAGCTTTACAGCCAAATCAAGGACGGAATGGACGATATTGCATCAGGCAACACCCGACCTTTCTCTGAAGCTATGGCAGATATCAGGAGTCGCCGCACACGATGAGTTATCAGCTTCATATCACATCCACCGCAGAGCATGATATTATGCGTGCTGTGGATTACATCGAATTTACCCTAAAAATTCCACAAGCTGCTGACAATCTGTTAGATGCTGTCACAAAGCAGATAGGAACATTATCAGATTTTCCTCAAAAGTTCCGTCTTGTCGATGATCCTGTTTTAGCCAGTTGGGAAATTCGTTTTGTAATCATCAATAATTACCTTGCCTTTTATACTATTGATGAAGAAAAGCAGACCGTTATTGTAGTCCGTTTTCTCTATCAAAAAAGTAACTGGTGTTCCATTCTTCGACAGGGATTTCCCCTGGTTTAAGGAATCTGTTTTTGCAGATTCCTTTTCTATAAACTGTTCCTCCGATTTCTTTGTAATATTGTCATAATGTCAATATTCTTCCACAAAATCCCCCAGCTTATCTTTCCCATTTGTTTCATTCCACCCTTTCAGTAGCGTTTTAATCCCTGGTATCGTATAGTCCAAAAGATGAATCAGTTCCAACACACTTTCCACTCGCATCCGCATATAATGGCGGTACTGTCGACCTAAAGGCTTTAGTTCTAACCTATTTTTCATAGACTAACTGCTCGTGTTTTTGTTCCATATTCTGTTTTAATTTACTGAAACGTCTTCTGTTTGACTTAACTGTTTATGAACATCACGTCCACCATACATAATTCGCACTACATATACTATTTCAGTTTCATCATCTGTTTTGTAAAATACCAGATAATTATCCACCGGAAAGAATCGAAGTCCTCTGCTGTGCCACGGTTCTTCCTCATAGAACCGATTTCTGTTCGGCATAGTATCCAGCTTCCGAATTGCCGTCATAATCCGCTCTGTCTGTCCTGCAGCATTCTCTGGAGCTAACAGTTCCTCTGAAATATATCTGAAAATATTTCGCAGATCTTTCTTTGCTCCTGCTGTATACATCACTTTATATTTCATATACCAAATTCCTGTTTCATTTCTGCTTCAACTTCATCTGCTGAATACACTCTGCCAGCCTTAATATCTTCCATGCCTTTTTCTATTTCTGCATTGAACTGTTCCTTTGTCAGAGAACTATATGCCACAGGCTCCTCATAAGCTGGAAGTTTCATCTCAAAAGGAATTCCTCTCTGGAGTACAATCTGTCTCAGAAACATTCCTACTGCATTGGACATTGGAATTCCAAGTCTATCAAGCACCTGCTCTGCCTGTTCTTTCACTTCAGGTTCGACACGTGCAAATACATTTGCTGTTCTTGCCATAGATATCGCCTCCTCTTTTTTCTTCATTATATCTTGTTTGATTGCAAATTGCAAGCGATTCGCAATCTATTTTCGCAATTTCATACACCGGCAGACGGCAGGTGGCAGATAAGGTATCTATAAAAATCTGTATTTGCTTCAATGACTCTGCCACCTGTCATTCTTTTAATCGAATACTGTTTTCCTGTTTTTCATTTACTCGATACTCCAACTCATTCTTCATCCGGCTTCTTACATCACGCATGGTTCTTCCAGAAATTCCTTGTTCCTTTGCTTTTTCATCTAATTCCCTAATGGAAATTTCTTTTTTATCAGCAAGAAGTTCCTTGATTAACTTTGTCCCTCTCTCCAACTTTGTTTCTGTTGCTTTTCCTTCTTTTCCATCTAACAATTCATCTGCGGAAATCTCATAGGCTCCCACCCATCGGAAACCTTCTTCGTCTCCCAGTTTAAACGCCATCGTTTCCCCTGGTGGTGCAAGAGAACTTTTTTCATGAATCAATACCCTTGTGGTTGGATCTTTTCTTACTTTCCCGATGAAAATCAAGCTTCGTACTGCTGCCATAATATCAATAGAACCAAGTCCTCGATACGTGCTCTGCGTCCCGGAAGATTTATTCAGATGTCCGATCAACACAATGGCACATCCGGTCTTCTCTGCAATCATTCCCAGTTTTCGGAACACCGGACGCACTTCATTTGCACGGTTCATATCCACATCTGCTCCAATAAAGGCCTGTACCTGATCAATGATTACAAGCCTCACATGATTCTGCCTGACTGCCTTTTCAATTCGATCATCGGATAAAGTCAACGCTTCTTCCGAATCATCAATCACCATAACCTTGCTTAGATTTGCACCTGCTTCCACCAATCTTGGCTTAATGGTATCGCCCATGCCATCCTCCGCAGTCTGATAGATTACATTAAATGGTTCGATATCTTCCATGTTCGGAAATAATTTTCTATTGGTACAGGCTGCCGTCAGCATCATGGCAAAATAAGTTTTTCCTTCTCCCGGATTTCCCTGAACGATTGTCAGTTTTCCAAATGGAATATAAGGAAACCACAGCCATTCCACACTGGTCTGTTCAATGTCTTCATAACACAACATCGGCACCAGTTCTTCTGTTTCTGGTACTTTGATTGTAATTGTTTCTGCAATTGCTTTCTTTCTGTCAGCGTTTTTATCACAGAGAATTTCGTTCCAGTCTTTTCTTGATGGTTTCAAGCGAATTACACTGTATCCTTCTGAAATTTCTCCTGCCAGTTTCTCACAAGCCTCATTCCCTGCCTGGTCATTATCCAGGCACAGGAAAACAGAAGTAATCTGAGGGCGTTCAGAAAGAAAAGTCATCAGTGCCACACTGGAGATTCCACCTAGACTCAGGTAACTACGCTTCTTCCAGTCTTTTGGAAATAACTGGATAAATGAAAGCAGATCAATGGCTGCTTCAAATACAAACAACTGATTATCCGTTCCTCTGTAACTGAATCCATAAGATTTATCAGAACCTGCTACATCTCCACGATATGTTATTTCACCACTTCCCCGGCAGTGTGCATATCTTGGAATACCATCTGCATCTCTGCCGACAAATATAACATTATGATGCTTCTTTTCTTCGTAAATATCACCTCTGTTAATCCACTCTTCCACCAGTTTTTTCTCAATCTCTCTTTTTTCTGTCAGATACTTTATGATTATTTCATTATCTTCATTTTTCTCCGGTAATCGGAAGTCTTGGGACGGGGCGGGGCAGAACTTCTGCCTGCCTTCGCCTTCTTCCCCAATCAGAATTTTCACTGCTTCCGGGAATGTTGCATAATAAAATTCCATCACAAAGTCTACCGGATAACCGCCCTTACTCTGACTATGCCGATACCATCGGTTTCCGGATATCGTTACACTGTCATGCTTTTTCCAACGATATTCTCTGCCACTTTTCACCAACTGTTCCCCTTGTGCGTTCAGAAAAGACACAAGGTCGGTCTGGTTTGCTCTAGCAATCTGCTCTTCTGTATACTGCATTTTCATCATCCTTTCCTGTCTGTCCTGCTGACAGACTTCTATAAACTCATATCATAGTTCCGTTTTTTCCTCACTGTCTGTTGCTTTGCATCACGTTCTTCACACTCTTTCTTCTTTTCAGCCAGTTGTTTCAGAAGAGAAGTTTTCTTTTCCGGCTTCGGCTCCGTCTGGTTCACTGAATGTTGCTCTGCTTTACTGTTTTCTTCGAAAATATCTTCTGTCTGGGCTGCGTGAAATGCCGGGAACTTCACCTGCTTCTCCCTTTTTTCTTCTGAACGCCCGGAGGTATCTGTTTCTGCCATTTCCCGGTCACATCTGGCAATGTCTGCACAACTCTGTACCTTTTTTACAAATGCAAGTTCGTCCTGATAAGGCTGATTATCTGCTTTCAGCTCTTCGATCACAGACCGGAGTTCTTCTTTCTCGCGTTTCCATCTGGCTGTTGGCACCTTTCCATTTTTATCCAAGTGCTGCTTCAGTTCCCGTTCACATTTGCGATAATAATTGATTTCTTTCTTATGCTGCTGATAGTATTTCTCTCGTTTTTTCGGAAAAAAGAAATGGTTGTACTCGTCTATCAATGGCTGGTTTGCCTTTATTACTTCTGCCATCTTTTGCAGATTTTCCAATTTCTTTAACTGCTCTCGCTTTTCGGAAATTTCTTTTTTGCAGACTGATACAACACCATTCAGTTCATCAAGCCTTTCCTGCAGATCCTCCATTGTCTCTATCTTATGAGTCTGGAGGTAATTGATGGATTTTGCAAACTCCTGTAAGTTGGAGAGATTCTTCCCTCTCCGTTTCATCTCCGCATAGAAATTTGGAAGCGGTGGTCTGCCCTGCACTTTCTTATCATAATAATCTTGCAAGCTTTCCAGAAGTGTCGGATTCTGCCTGCGATCCAGTTCGGCTTTCATTTCCTCATACGCTGTCTTCATCCACTGAATGGATTCTTTCAGAGAAATATACATCTGGTTGAACTGCCGGATAGCTCGGTTCAGTTCCCCAATCACTGTTTTAATTCCCTTTTTCTCCATTGCTCGCACTTCATACCCTTCATGGATCGTCGGAATCAGATCAATTCCCTGCTCTTTGTAAGAGCGGTGATCAATTCTTGCTGCCATGTGACATTCCCAGAATTTTTCGTTCACTTTCTCTGTCCACGCTCTTCTCCATTCCTTTAAAAGTTGTCTGTAAGTTCCTGTACTTTTTGTTTCTCTGTTTGATTATCTGCCATAGATTACCTCCATTTTTGCATGACAAAAGGCAGCCCACAATGGACTGCCCTAATAAAAGAAAAAGTAGCAAATCGTTTAAAACCATAATTTTCATAAAAAGAAAGCAATAGAGGTGCGCAAGACACCCCTATTCCCTAAACCTCTTGCAAAATCTGCAATAGTGGTTTATAATCAGGTTAGAAACCGAAGGATATTAGCGTGTCCAACGGTTGCACAATCGGAAACTTATAAAGCGTTAAGTTTATTAACAGATTACAGGCTATCCTCTATTGCGAGTAGAGGATAGCCTTTCCGTTTATTTGCGGTTATGTTTATTGTCTATGTATGTCAAGGCTGCAAATACAACCAATAAAAGCGTAAGCACTTCTAAAGTATCCATACCGACCTCCTTTCCGTCTCCAGAAAGGACAACCGCAAGACTATCCCTACTTGCTCTAATCTGACTGAAAATATTATATCATTTCGTGTCGAATAATACCAGCACCACTTACGATATTTCCTCTGCCGGTTCCAATACCCCCCGGCAAATTCCTCATCGCTCATGTTCTGGAGCTTTCCTAACACCTGCTCTGCAAGCTCCTCCATATCGCTGTCCTTTATGTGAGGCATTACCCGTCTGATGTCCTCCATCAGCTCTGTCTTGCCCTGCCTGTCAAATACACACATCACCTGCTCTTAATACATCCTCTTTCAATACCTGATATCTTGGACGATTAAAATTCTTTCCAGTCTGCTGGTCAGTAAATATCTTTTCTAGTTCCAGATTGTTCTGCTCACAATAGGCTGTAATCTCCTTGATACCTCTGTCTAAATGCTGTTCTCTTGTACTTGTTCTGTGATAACCATATCTCTTCATTATTATTCGCTCCTTTCCTTAGTCCTGAAATGTACACTTTTTGAAACTACAAAAAAAGGACTGCTAAACAGTCCCGAAATGTATGGACATCCTTTTACGGAACGTCCCAGTATTTATGTATGCTTTTTGAAACCATCTCCTTAAAAATGGATATAAAAAAAGAAGGTGTATTTCAACCTTCCATTAATCGAAATATTTTATTTTGAATTAAGATACTTCTCATATTGGTTCTTAACCATATCAGGAAACATAGTAAATGAATCTCCTGTACTAATCATCATAACATCATAATTCCCAGTTTCCTTATTAGTTATTTCAACCATTCGGTAATGATGTTCTTCATTATTAACCCTTGTAATTTTTGAACTTCCACTGTCATCCTTTGCTCTATAAAAATATTCCTGTCCATTTAGTTTAAATTGACCATCATAATTCTGCATCCTCAAATTCTCCTTTATCATTAAAATCTTTGTTCTATATGTAATTAAGCCCCATCAGACAGATTTCTCTATCCAATGGGGCTTCTATGTCATATCGTCTGATTCCACATCATTATATTATTTTCTTACATCAAACTCTGCATCGTTTGGCGTAAAATTGGCGTATTTTTGTAATTTTACAAATTTCCACCAATAAGGTACATCACGTTTTTAGTAAAGCTTTGCACCTGCTGGAATGTGGTTATCAACCATAAGAAGATGAAGTTCTTCATCCTCTGAATCCTTAAGATTGTTTACTGCTGAAAGTAACATACCACAAGACTCAATTCCCATCATCTTTCTTGGTGGAAGATTGGTAATAGCGATAAGTGTCTTTCCAACAAGCTCTTCCGGCTCATAGTAAGCGTGGATTCCGCTTAAAATAGTACGGTCTGTGCCTGTACCATCATCAAGTGTAAACTGAAGCAACTTCTTTGACTTAGGAACTGCTACACATTCCTTAACTTTAACGGCTCTGAAATCTGACTTACTGAATGTATCAAAGTCTACCTCTTCCTCAAATAGAGGCTCAACCTTTACATTAGAAAAATCAATTTTTTCATTAGCTGTAAAGAAGCCATTATTATTTCCACAAGCTGCGCCATTATCAGATGAGTTATCCACCAAACTTCCTGAGTTATTAGCAGGTGTCTTTCCGCCGAGTGTCTTCATTGTCGGGAATTTTTTTGGACTTCTAACTCACCCTTGTAAATCCTTGTAAACCCTTATATTTCGGGCATTTCCGGCTTTCATACTCTTGCTTACTCTTCCATAATTTTTTGAAGAAAAGTAGTCAAAAAGTAGTCTTAGCACTTTTCGAGTGGTCAGCCATGTATTGTTGTTCTGACACAACAACACATCCCTAAATGTCGAAGTCAGATAGGACTATACCATACTGAAAAGAATCAATCAAGAGGACTCTTTTCTACTACAATATATCCATGTTCTTTGCTAACTTTTCAATCGAAGCTCTGGTAACTTCCGGATTAGCTTCTGCGTATATATTCATCGTAGTTGATACATCCGCATGTCCCATCACTTCCTGAATAACTTTAATATTAGTTTCATTTTCACAGAATCTCGAAGCAAATGTGTGGCGGAAGATATGACATGAAAATCTTGGAATGATAATCGGATCTCTTCTCTTCTTCTTTGCTTCAACTTCCTCTTCTGCGTTGTGAGTATCCACAATGCGCTTAATAGCACGATTAACAGCTGCTGGATTGTGAGGATTCCCAAATCTGTTAGTAAACACAAAGTTTGTCATACCATCAATGTTGGTTTCACAAAATCCTTCTTTTGTCTGTCTGTCATACTCATCCTTCAATACCTCATATAACTGTGGCATCATCGGAATAAGTCTAACACCAGCCTCCGTCTTTGGTAACGAAACTCTAAACTCGCATCTAAACGAATCATCGGAACGCTGATAATAAGTTAAGCTATGATTGATATTGATTACTCTTCTTTCCAAATCAATGTCATCCCAGCGAATTCCAATAGCTTCTCCAATACGACATCCTGTTGCTAACAAGAACAAGAAGAACGGATACCAATGATAGAAGCAAGGATTATTTGCTACATAATCCATAAGCTCTCTCTGCTGTTCAACCGTAAGTGCTCTTCGTGTTTTTCTCGAACCACCATTGCGCTTCTTGATTTCACAATATGCACCATCTACCGGATTCTTTCTTATGATATCATCTCTAACTGCCAACTGAAACGTAGGTCTCAAAACTGTATTGATACTCTCTAATGTGTTAATCTGCAATCCCTGATTTGTCACCAAATCATTATAAAAAAATAATACATCTGAGTATCTCACGTCTTTTATACGTCTCTTGCCAAGCGTATCTCTGATAAAATGATTCCACACATAAAAATAATTGCTTTTTGTGGTACTTCTAAGTTCTGTTTTCGTTGATATATACCTATCAAACAAAAAGTTTACATCAGCTTTTCCAGCTACATAAACATTAAGCCCATCCATCTGATCTCTGACAAGTGTTTCCTCTTTCTCTCTTAATACAGTAAGAGATTTTGCATAAATGGTTCTTTTAACACCCATTGCATCTCGATATACATATGAATATCTTCCGTCTGCTTTTCTGTAATTCTCACCTCTCCTTAAAACTCTTCCTTTTCCATCTTTTCTACAAGCCATCTTTTTCTCCTTTCTGGGAGAAAAGAGCCTTAGCTACTTGGTTTCGGAATTATTACTTTTTTCCTGCATAAGCTGCATTTCAATTCCTAACCTTAACATATGCGATATGGATAGATTATGACGCTCAGCATATTCGACCATTAGCTGGTATTCTTCTTCTCTGAATTTTACTGTAACCGAATGATTGATTGGTTTATCAACCTTTGGTCTTCCCATCTTAGCCATCTGTATGCCTCCTTCATATCTTGTCTATATTATACTTTTGGTGACACCAAAAGTCAATACCTTATTTTCACTTTAGCTCATATTTCTCCATATTGTATCACAGACCACCTTTTCGGAGTGGTCTGTATGAGTTTCATCCTATAAACATATGTTTCTGATTACTTATAAAAGTCATCATCTATAATATGGAATGTTTCAAGATATCTATCTATAATATCCAAATTAACAAGTACCAACTGATTCACCTTATAACAAGCTTTGGCATCCTTGGCTAACTGCATAAATTTTGAAACACTCATAGAATAGATTTCAGCACCCTCAGCATATCTTACAAATCTCTTATTATTTGTCTTCTTTGTCACACTATCCATTAACAACACCCTCCTTTGCTAATTCTTCCATAACCATTTTTCTAGCAACAGGTAAAAGGTCAAACTGCATAATGAGCGCACGATCAATATCTTCTCTAACGCTTGAATCCTTTGGAATATATCCACTCTTACCTCTGATACATCCCTTTGCAAGAGTCTGTGCATCCTCTGGCATAAAGTCAGACTTGCCTTTAAGTCTATAACCCCTCACATCTTCTGGCTCAATTCTCACATGCACAGGAATATCCTTAAGCTTTGTGCTAAGCGGCACAACTGAAATCTGCGGTGCATGTTCATGATTTGAAGCATTACACGAAACAATAATAGCCGGACGAACTCCACCCTCGACACCATTTGGGTTTCTACCAAAGTCTGCATATACCACATCGAATTTATTGTACTTTTTATATGTTCTCTTATTACTCTTCTCCATTACCAAATCCTCCAATCTTAAGATCCAGCCTTCCATCATCAACTGACACAATGATTCCACCTGCATCAATAACCTGTCCAACCTTGTAAAATGCATCAGGCATATCAGCTGCAACCACTGCCATATTGGCAACTACAACTCCCTGAACCTTACCTTTACGAATCAAATTGACAATTCTTGCCCACTGTCTGTTTACATCGCCCTGTGAAAAGCCATGTCTGCGTTCAGTTCCGACAATCATATATTCCTTATTCTTTACATACTCACGAATGTATTTGCTCTGCTTATCTTCAAGAAAATCTACTTTATTTAAAGGAGCATCTACTGACAGATACTCAATACACTCGAAAACTTTTCTTTTTCTTGTTCTGCTCATCTGCCAACCTCCTTAAGATGCCATCTCATTTACATGGTCCATCATATAAAGAAATGTTCTAGTCAAATACTCTCTCTGCTTTTTATCAAGCTGCTTAAGCTTGTCATCTATTGATACCTTATTCTCTGGTACAGACACATTTAAGATTGTATTGGCATCTACTCCAAAGAAATCAACCAGCACATACAAATTCTTGATACTAAGCTGTCTGCCGCCCTGTTCATACTGCTTTATTGCCGATACACTAATTCCTGTATCGCCACTCATTTTTTCAAGTGTCAATTCTTTTCCTTTACGAAGATTACGAAGGATAGAACCGACAGCGTAACCATCATACTTCATCAGCACTACCTCCATCGCTTATCATTAACCGAATCATTTCAACAGCAGCATCTTCGGTCTCATACATTCCCAGGTAATCTCCATTACCTGCATATACGATTGTCCCTGCTGCTGTTGTCACGAATCGGCAGCTTGATAATGAAATGTTTCCACTCAAGCTACTATTTTCCATCCTTACTCGTCATCTCCGTCATCATCGTCGTCATCATCCGAATCTATTCTAGGCATAATAACTGTATTGCCTTCCAGACACATAATGACAACCTTACGTTCACTCATGTCCTCCATGAATCTGTCGAAATCATCCTTGTCATCAGAAATATCCTTAAGCGAACCAACGATTAAGAACTGAACTGGTGCATTATCAAGCCACTCATAGATATCATCAATCGCCTTGCGATCGATATCTCTACTTCCGGAACGATCAACAATTACATCAATTAAATCTACATCTAATGAATCTGCAATAGATTCCATTACCCTGTGAATACCAATAACCTTGTAATCTGCCATACGCGTCTTGATAAATCCAACTCCAGCACAGATAGGCTTCTTCTTAGAAGGAGCTTCCTTCTTTAAGTTAACGTTTATCTTTGACTTTGAATCTGTCTTCATAATTTTTAATCTCCTTATATCTAAATATTCAGGAGAGTTTTGCGCGCTACACTCTCGTGTGTGGCTCAGCTTACTGCCTCAACCATGATTAAATTATAGTTTGAACGATAATAAAAATTTATGAGGTTAAATACGCAGTAACTACGTATCTGGTGCGTAGTTACTGATTCATAAACAAAAACTTCTTAGTTAAAACCAAGCAGCATTTCAACTTTTATAACAAATTCTTTAAGAACAAATCTAGCATTACTCTTTTATTCTCTGGTAAATCTTTTGGTATTTCTATAGTTTCAGACTCTTTGCCTTTTATAATGTAGTCCAACGTACAACCAAGTGTATTAGAGATATCCACAAAAGTCTCGATACTTGTACTATGAGCCCCAGACTCGATGCCCGAATAAGTTCTATGCGACATATTAATCTTTGCAGCAAAAGTCTCCTGTGTATATCCTGCCTGCTTTCTCAATTCCTTTATTCTCTTTCCTGATTCCTTAACATCATATAAATAATTCATTCCTCTATCCTTTCCGCCACGGAAACGAATAGTGTTATGAACAAAAAAAACACGAGAGAAACGGCATAGGTATTCACCTACACTATTCGTTTCCCTCGTGTCCGTGGTACTGACATGACTGGATCATAGCTTGCCTACCATGCTTATGATAGCAAGCTCCCCAGCCACCGTCCTTATCGAGTGGCTGCCACTATTATGTTTACTATATCCTAAAAATCCCATTTTTAGAATTTTCAAGTATCATTTTTTCTGTATAATTCTTCAATTTAAACACTCTTTTGCACTTTTCGCATTTAAACTCAAGTCCATCACAACTTAATCTTTCATTATTACCAGTCATATAATACTTCATAATTAACTTATTACAGCGAATGTTTTTGCATCTGAATTCAATCATTACATCCACCCTTATAATAGTCCTTGAATGTTGACAATTACCTGATGAGCCAATGCCACAATGAACAACATCCCAACCGAACATGCAATTACAACTGAAAACAACAATGAACTCTTTTGCATTCCATTTAATTCTTCACATTTCAACGTATCTTTAATTCCAATATCGAAACCCGCTAATATAATTACGCCGATAAGCAAAATCCCTATTCCAAATTCTTCAAGAAAATTGCAATCCCACATTGCTAGACACATCAAATACAGTACTGAAATAATCACCTTATGCTCTGATATAAAAACAATTATTCTATGTCTTACCTTCCCAACATCGAATTTTAGTTCCTCGACAATATCATTACACATATATAATATAATCATAAGAAACAACCATGTAATCATTACTGTTGAGACTGGAAAAACACGCATATCTACGATAGTTAAAGCAGACATCAATACTATCAAAGGCAAAATAAATCCTTTAATATCAAACCTATCATTAGTTATTATATCAAGCAATCTTAATCTTCTCTCCTTAAGGTACCTTTTTTTTGCAAAATCAGGCGTGCACAATTCTTCCACGGTAACATCTAAAAGGTTAGCAACCTTACCATATATTCTTTCATCATTTGGCATTCCACCCTTCAAATAATTATCAATTGATGATTTGCTTACCGAGTAACCATCCTCGTATGCCTTCTGTGATATCCCGTTTGCTACTACTCTTGCTCCCATTTTTTCTTGTTCAAAAAAAATACGTGCATTGTTCCAAAAAATATTATTATCCTTGTAATTCATCTTGTGTCCTCCTTGCTTTTTCTTGAGATTACACAACTTCTCATAAAAAAGCAATCCATGGACGCGTCCATAATCACTTTGGACGTGTCCAAACACAATTTACACCCTAAAAACACCTCTTTCTGCCCTTTCCAAGAGCATTTTCTCTGTATAATTTCTCAATCTAAGAACTCTCTTGCATTTTTCGCATTTAAGCTCGAATCCTTCCATTTCCAAGATCTTATCACTTCCAGTTATGTGATAAACCATAAATAATTTATTACAATGTTTATTTCTACATCGAATATCAATGCTATTTATTCTTTCCATCTACAGTTAACTCCTTTCTAAATACAAAAACCATTTGTACTTGAAAAGGAAAAGGGAATCACCTTTGCAAGCTTTTCTTGCCGGGAGTTCCGTCGCATATATCATGCCCCGAACAATGCTGATCTTTGAAGCTAACTGATTATGCCACCGCACAATCAGCTTTTAGCTATCCCTTCAACAAACCATAAATTGTTATCTTCATAAAACAAATGACGTTCACTACCCTTAATAAGACAGGTATATCTCACGCCCATACCTCTTGCTACAATACTTGCTGCTCTTCTAGCTTCTACTATCTTCTCGATTTCATAGACTGTTCCATCTGTCCAGGTAAGGCTCTTAGGAATAAGCTGTCCATCACTCGTGAATTCAGCAAGCACGTTTACATATACTTTACGACTCACTAAGCCAAACCTCCTCGCTTTATACAATCTGAATTGTTTTAGGACAATCTTTCTTCCTCGTGATGTAGCCACACTCTTCCAGCCTCTTAAGATAAGAATGAACTGTTGATGTGGAACTCATCCCCACATGCTGCCCTATCTCTCTAACAGATGGCGAATAACCATTTGCTCTGTTAAAGTCACAAATAAAACCATAAATCTCTGTTGTCTTTTCATTAAGATCGTATAACATATCTTTTTTCCTCCTTTGAATCGCTCTGCGGCGATAATTGCGAATACCGAAGTGTTCTCACACCTCCTGTACCGTTCCGATTATAAATATGTACCATTCCGTTTATTTTGATAACCACCTCTTTTCAGTTCTCTAATAAATTCGTCTAAGTAGCGAATCACTGTATGGTTAGTATAATTCTATAGTCTGTCGATTTCAACTGACATTTTGGTTGTATTTCCGTCTTTTTGTCGATTTGTGGTTGATTTTATTATTTGGCATGTTATACTGTATATAGCAAAATAGTACCGAATCTATTAGAAATGAGGCGAATAATATGCGTTCAATCGGCGAAATAATAGCAAATAACAGAAAAAAGAAGAACATGCTCCAGTCTGACCTTGCAAATGAAATGGCTGCAAGCGGTCTTACAGTAAGCAGCAAGGCAATCTCCAAATGGGAGACTGACAAGAACGATCCTGGAGTTCCATATTTCTTAGAAATGTGCAGAATACTCGGAATAGCTGATGTATATGAAGAATACTTTGGCAGCAATCCAAACAATCCACTCTCAGAACTGAATGATGAGGGAAAGGCTAAAGCAATCGAGTATATTCAATTATTAGTAGAATCTGGAAAATACAAAAAGAAAACTGCTGAAATTATTCCATTTAGAAGAAAGCTTCGATTATTTGATATCCCTGTATCCGCAGGTACTGGTAGTATTCTTGACGGCGATAACTATGAAGAAATTGAAGTAGGTGCAGAAGTTCCTGATGAAGCTGATTTTGGATTACGCATATCAGGAGACAGTATGGAGCCACAGTTTATTAACGGTCAGATTGTTTGGGTTAAGCAACAGAATTATCTTGAGGATGGCGAAATCGGCATCTTCTTCCTTGATGGTTCTGGATACATTAAGAAGTTGCAGGATAATAAAGACGGTCATAATCTTATATCACTCAACAAAGCATATAAGCCTATACCTATTGTAGAAGACAGTAATTTTATGATTTTCGGTAAAGTCATCGGGTAGAAGTCCCATATTTGGGACATACCCTATGATAGAATTACTACAGTAGCTATCCAGACTAGCTTTTATTAACCTATTATTATAAGAAAGAAGGGATGTTTATGGCTGTAGTAAATAACTTAAAAGAAATCAGAAAAGAACGCTCACTTAATCAGAAGGACCTCGCCGAGGCTGCTGGAACATGCGAACGTACTATAAGTAGAATCGAAAGATGTGAACGCAATCCTTCGCTTGAAATGGCACTGCGTCTTTCCGCTTATCTTGGCTTGGCAGTTGAGGAAGTTTTCAGCTATGAGAAACCATAAAACTCAAACAAAACATAAAACAGCATCGTTGAGAACGAGAATTATATCCCCTACTCTCTCCAATGCTGTTTTTCTTATTAAGCAGTTCTCATCAAATATCCCATAGGCGAATCCATAAGAATCCAACCAAATTCACCAAATGCACTATACTCTGGATTCTCAACACATATCGTAAATGTAAAAATGGAATTGCCATCCAAACGTTCAGTTATCCAATCTTCTTCACGATCGCCCACAAACAATAAAGACAATAATGTATACCCATCTTGAGTTTTTGCTTCAACCACATGATATACATACGCATTCTTCTGTCTTTCAAAATCCTGTACAATCTTTACATATCTCTCATCATAGTTGATTGTATCCATAGAATATGCATATGAATAATATAATTTATCGTCTTTCAGGTAATTAATCAATTTATCTCCAAGATTAAAGTGCTCTGCAATAACTTTCATTCTTATGAGAGCTTCTTCTTTTTTCTTTTCTCTTGAAATATTCATGTCAACCTCCTTAATTCACTCGAACACCGTCTAACTGAATTTCTTTATTATCCGTGTTCTCTTCTACAGTAGCTTTGACCTTATCTACTAGTTCATCAAGTTTTTGTTCTGGTAAGTCATCCTCGACCTCTATATTAATTATAATTTGTCTATAATGTTTCATTACATACCTTCTTTTACATCAAATATCCATACTAGTATAGCTGTCAGTAATTAACTCGACTTTTTGACTGGCAACGTATCAACCACCACTTCTTCATTTGGATCAATTTCTTCAAGTTTGTACTTCCAATGATATATAACAGGTTCTTCATTTACTTCATCAAAGTATTTATATATACGCTGCACAAGTTCATCCTTAGTTTTTACACGAATGCCCTTGAGCATCTGGCGAGTAAGTTTACTGAAGAAGCCCTCAACAAGATTCAACCATGAACCGTGCTTTGGAGTAAATACAAATTCAAATCTTCCTGGTACGGTTGCGAGGTATTTTCTGGTTTCCTCAGAAGAATGAACTTTAAGGTTATCCAACACCAGACGAATCTTATCTGATTTTGGATACTTGTTATCAAGTTTTTTAAGAAATTCGATATAGTCCTTACTGTTATGGGACTCTTTAACGAGTGGAATCGCCTCACCTGTTTGCAAATCTATTCCGGCAAGCAGTGAAATGGTTCCAAGACGCCTGTACTCATAATCTCGGCTTATGGTCTTATGATTATTATCCGGCTGGATATCTTCTGATGTGGTGGCAATTGCCTGGATTCCAGGTTTCTCATCATAAGAGAGTACATGCACCACCTGATCATCTTCACAAAATGGAAGAAGTTGTCCTTTTTTATCGAACTGTAATGATAGCTGTTTATATACCAGAAGGACATTGTGCATCTTTTGGTCAAAATCCGGATCACGATTTTCACAGTAATAAGTTATTTTGTTAGGCTTAATATCTGCCTCTTCAAGTATTGTGCGAACCTTTGACTGACTTATAGTTGATAACCTTGTATAACCTGCATTTTCTGCAAACTTATTGATATGTTTTGTGAGAAGGGCACGTGTCCATACTTCTGCTGAATAGCCAAGATTAACCGGCTTCTGACATGCGATATTTATAATCCACGTCTTTTCGTCATCGGTTATTTCAGCATTACGACCACGACCGGGAGCATCAAACAAGGCGTTTTCGACACCGCCCTCTTTGAATTTATTCAAGCACAACATTACACTGCATCTATTGATGCCTACTTTATCAGCAATATCATTAATAGAAACACCATCAGCACGTAACAACAGTATTCTTGCTCTACACACGGTTTGTGCCTGTATTGTTCTAGCACGAGTTTGTAATTCAAGATACGAACGCTGCTCCTCTGTTAGTGTTATTGTGTTTACTTTTCTGCCCATGAATATGACCTCCCTATACAATTATATGAAGATTATATCATGGAATACTTATTGAGTCGAGTTAATTAAAAACATTTATACTAGCCTTTCTTATCAAATGTACTTTCTTTAATATAATTTGCGATAGTTGAATCACCTTTCTTCATCCCCAAAAGCATCTGATGATATTTAACAATACGATTCTCCATCGTATTAATTCTTCGTGCATCAAAAATCTCTTCTTCAGCTTGTGCTGGAAGTATAATCCCAACATTGTTAGCATTTTTCATCATACTGTACGCCAAAAGTTGGAGTCTATCATTTCTTGCATCACCACTAGTATAATCCTTGTACTTAACATCAAACACAACCGTTTCATTGCTTTCTCTATCTATTAGAATCAGATCAGGTTTTATCGATCCTGAGATATACTTTCCTGGATTAACTAAGCCCTCATCCTCCACAAACACATCTGTTTTATCATCAAATTTTTCAAGTCTAATACCTTTATCACTCTTGCTTCTGTATGACTCGATTCCATTCTTTTTAAGATAAGCACGGACATAAACCTCAAATAATTTCTCCATTGATATTGCATATGGAATAATATATCCAGTTGTACTAATCTCACCGTTTGATTCAACTGAAATATCATCCAAAACCATTCGGGCCATTGCCATAACTGGCTTGTAATATGTGTAACATCCAGAAAACTTCAAACCACTGCATGCCGCACCGCTACATTGTATATCTGTGATATGTCTAAGTGCATTAGAACAATAAGATATCATGCTCGCATTCTTTAATATCAAAATTCTGTTTTCTATTATCTTTTACCTTTCCCACGTTGTACTCGGCAATGTTATAATCAACATGTTCTGTGAAACAGATTTTTTTTATCCCTTTCTGTATTGCTGCAATACAATGTTGTTCCATCGTCGACATTCCATCAACAGAAAAAGTTGAATGAACATGAAAATCAGCAACTATCATATCTTATCCTCTTTTCTTTGTTTTTCTTCGATTCGGCTTTCTTTTTTTGTCAAAAGATTTATTTTTCCTTATGTAGTCATCGTCTTTCTTACTTCTATTGTGTTTACTTACCAACTGACCACATGCCGCCTTAATATTGTTACCTCTAGATTCACGAAGTTTTACCACTAATCCTTCTTTCTCTAATTCTCTTTTAAATTGAACCAACTGTTGCTTGTTTGGTCTCTTTATCCCTACATAATCCGTTTCGTTATATTGCAACACATTTATCAATACATTTTTTCCAAAAAACCATTTTTTTAATTGTTTTATATCTTCACGTCCATCATTAAATCCTGGTATTAACAAATATGCAATTGTTACTTTTCTATTATGACGTTCCGAGTAAGATAGAACTGCTTCTACAACATCATCTATCGAATTCCCACGCATATGTGGCATTACTTTATCTCTTTTAACTTGACTAGTTGCATGCAAAGAAAGCGTAAGCTGAATCTTTAAGTGTTCTTCTCTCAGTTTTTTTAATTGATTAATTGGTCCAACTGTTGAAATAGTAATTCCGTCTGTAGGAAAATTCAGACCATCTCTGTCTCGCAAAATATGAATAGCTTTTATTACTTCTCCGTAATTTAATAAAGGCTCCCCCATACCCATAAAAACTATACGATTAACCTTTTCTTTTAGTAAAACTATCTGTTGTACAATTTCTGAACTTGATAAATTTCGTATAAAACCATTCTTTCCAGAAGCACAGAAAATACAACCCACTGGACATCCAACCATAGTACTGACGCAAACAGTTATCCCTGTTTTTCTTTTTATACAAACCGTTTCTATACAATATCCATCTGATAATTCAAATGCATATTTTAATGTATCTTTGCCATTAAATACTTCTTTTATTTTCACCGTCTGATTCTGAATTTTGGGTTTGTTTTTATACAATGACTCAAAAAAATCAGTTGCCATTTCTTCACCCAAACAATCTTTCATTTCCTTTAATGTATAGTTATATGGATCTTTTAAAATCGCATCCTTAGTTAAACTTGTTTTATTTTTCAAAACATATTCCTCCAATCAATTACTATATTTCTTTTGAATTATTTTCACATATTGTAGTAGTATATAATTGAGTACTTTCTAGCCAAGATGGAAAAATATTTAATTGGTGAATAATAGTATGAGCATTAGGATGATAATCAAAATACAATAATAACGAACAATAAATTGTCCAATTCATTTCCTTTTTTCCTGATTCTATGGCATTATATGTTTGTCTTGAAATACCAATAGCATTTGCAATATCAACTTGTGATGTTCCTACCGCCCCTCTAAGCATTGGCAATTGTTTCCTTAATTTTTCTTTACAATTTTCACGTTCCACATCGGAAATTTTCCAGTATTTTTCGCATTCTTGTTTTATAATAATATCCAACTCATACTCTCCCTTCAAACAATTATATTCGCCAATATACATCAGATACTAACCGCCAATACAAGTATACAATATGTCATTATTTTTGTCAATATGTCATTATTTTTGACAACAAGTAATCAACCGTCAAAGTTGATCTTTGTTTGTTTATTCTATTTCCACAAATAAAAATGACAATCCCAACAAAAAAGTAGAATCACACCTATTCAGATGTGATTCCACCCACTAATTGGATCAGCACTACCTTATCTTCTCTTCTCATCCTTCTTCACAGGAGCAACATCCACAGGAGCCTTGCCCTTATCCTTATCGCCCTGATTGTTTGCCATGAACTCTTCAAAAGCATCAGCTCCATACTTATGCTCGCCCTCTGCCACACCCATAATAGGTGTTATTACAGATGTTGTGTAGCTATCCATCTGGTCCTTTGCTTTTTCAGCAGCGACCTTCTTCTCATCTCTATCAGCAATCTTCTTAATCTCTTCATAGTTCTGATTTCTCACATCAAGAGAAAGATTCTCGACCTTATCAATCGCAGCATCAAGATGAAGTTCTAAGTTCTGATACACTCTCTTCTGCCATGCCCAAGGCTTACGAAGCATAGAATTGTCTGCTTTGAAAATCTCCTGAGAATAATCTTTCTGGTCTTTACCTGCAAGCACTCTAAAGCTATTTGCAATCTGCTGATTAGCCACATGCACACCTTCTGTAAATCCGTCTATTCTAGCAAGTGTAATATCTGTCTCGACAATACCCTCTCTAACCTTATCTCTGATTTTCTCAAGCTTCTTCTTTACACCAAAGAACTCGGAAACCTTGTTTAATGCTTCCTTACCTTTCTTCTTAAACTCTGTAATGATTTCAGTTGCCTTTTCCTTCATATCTTCTTTTACTTCAAAGAGCTTCTGTTTCATTTCATCACAGCGCTTTTCAGCACGGTCAACCATTTCTGATAATGTTTCTTTTAATGTCTTTGATGCCTGCTCTTCCTTCATTTCACGAAGCTCCTTACGCATCTCCACAAGCTCATGTGTCATCTGATCAAGCTTGTTTTCAAGCATATCCACATAAGCTGACATCTCAAATACTTCGCCTGCCTGCTTCTTACGATCATTCTGCTTTAAGAGTTCCATTAACTCCATGATAATCTCATCTTTTGTCATGGATGTTTTAACCATCTCTTCCATAATTGCCTCCAATCTGTAATGCAAATGAGCCTGCCTTACTTTTGACAGACTCACGCACTACGTTTAATTCATTTACTACAGTTACTCATTAACGAAAGGGAAGGGACTCACCTGAACCAATAGCCTGTCCGTCCTTTTTCTCTTCCTTGTCATTAGACTTATCCTGGCTATTTGAATCCTTAGACTCTTCCTTCTGCTTTTCCTTTGCTTCCTGATATGCTCTCTCGATTTCTCCATAAAGCTTCTCACGGAACTCCTTTGTTACCGGATAGCAGATATCCTGATAGATATCCTTGCCTGCCTCATCCTTCTGCTTTGTCTTGTAAGATGGCATTGATACAAATACCTTTTCCTTACCCTGAAGGATATTCACATTGTTGACGATGAAACTGTCCTCAAAATAGATTCTGGCAAGTCCACGGATATTGCTGCCTTCTCTCTCAAAAGGTGTCACAGTCACGGAAAACTGTGGCATTTCAACCTCACCATCACGACCTCTTTCAGGCTGTCCCTGCTCCTTTACGCGCTCAAACTCTTCTAAGATATTGGCATAAAGCTCTTCACGGAACTCTGCTGTAATCGGATTACATACATCCTTATATACAGTCGCACCGCTTTCATCTCTCTCTCTTGACCTGTATCTAGGCATAGACACGAAAAGCTGTCCCTTATCCTTGTTCTCCACAATAGCAATATTAGTAATCTTAAATGAATCTCCAAATACTACTGTTGCAAAGCCTCTTACATTACCGTCTTCCTTCTTCACTTCATTTACTCTGATTGAATACTTCATAATCAAATCCTTGCGTGATATTTCGGGGATAATAGTCACGCATTTTCCTTTCTTTTTATTTTCTATTCATTTCCCCTTCCTCTGGCACTACAATTTCACACCAAAGGTTTTCTATCTCCCCAGCAGACTTCTTTCCACCAAGGAAGTTGTAAAGAGTTGTCTCCATACCATCTGACTCAAAGTAGATATATTCAGTTCTATCCGCATCCACCTCATACACTACTGTTACAGCTACATCAGGCATGAACATGTTCTCCTCTTCATCAAAATTACAAAGGATACCCTCATGCAGCTGTAAATTAAGTTCTGGAATCAACACATAATATCCACTCACAACTACCTGGGTATCCTCTTCTGTTTCAGCAATATCATCTGCTATATATGAAAGCTCCATATTGCTGATTATTTCTTCTGCATCTTTTAATCTACATTTCTTAATCATCTGTCTCACCTGCCTTTATAGGAGTGCAAACACATATAAATCTCTGCGTTCCTCTATTAGCACAGGTAAGAAGAGTAAGTATCTCTTCACCCGACTGATTCTTCACCGAATTATCTCTCGGACCGATAATAAATGTTTCCTTTGCCTCATAACGATGCCATTCACCCCTCTTATCAAGAATCTTTACCTCATCACCGATGGATATCTGATTCAGGTTAGTGAAGAATGTTCCATTTCTGCTACCATTATGACCACATAAGACACAGTTACCTTTTTCTCCAATTCCTGCAGTTTCTGACATATGACCAATCGCATATGCTATAGACTTTGAATCAGCACCTTCCACAATCGGATACTTAAGGTCTAAAGCCTCAATTTCGATAATACCAATGACTTCCTGTTCGGAAAGTAAGGCTGCATCCTCTTCACTAATGCTGGTGCCTTCTTCCGAAACCTCTGCCACCTCTTCTTCGCTCTCATCTTCATCGTCCTCCAAACTCTGTTCAAACTGTTCCATCAGCTTGTCCGTTTCCTGCTGACCATGAAAATGGTAATAAAAAGGGACTACCGTAATGGCAATCCCAAGCACAATGCAGATACCCGCAATAATCTTCTTTTTCATTCTATGACCACCTCCTATGGTCGCATAATTAACTATAGTTACCTTTTATGACTTTCATCTGTATGATAAGGACTCTTATTCTCAGCAACTCCACTTTTATTCTTGTTGCTTTCTTCTTTGCCGCCAAGATCCACATCCTCTACCTTGCCATTTTCAAGGTCAAGCATGTTATTAAGCTCTGCCTGTCTGGCAATCTTAGTTCTAAGCTCTTCCTCATAGGCAAATGGCTTTTCATATTCTACTCTGGATGCTTCAAGATCAAGCTTATACTGCTCAATCTTCTTTTCCAGATAATCAATATTTTCCTGAATACCATTAAACAGATTTTCAAGCTTAACCATATTTCCAACAGGACTTGTGGAAAGCTCAGCCTTATAATCCGTCTTACCACGAAGCACCAGATAATTGATTCCCATAAAGTTCTTCTCAACCAAAAGCTCAAAGCCCCTGAAAGAACCTATAGATGTTGTCTCACCCGTCTTACATTTTGAGATTGCTTCAAGCATACTCGCTCCGCCATCTGTACGTTCCGTAAATGTTACGCCCTTTACCTTAATAGCAAATTCGGCACTACGAATAATCTCTGCATCCCTTGCCTTTACATCCTCTCTGACACAAGCAAGCTTCTCCTCTGCTGCTTTAATAAGCTTTGGAAAACGAATCATATAGTTGTCCTGAAGTCCGTACCTCTGGCTATCATATGATGCCTTTAAGAGCTTTAATCTCTGAACTTCATTATCAATTTCCATCTTTTCCTTAATCATTGGATTACCTGTTGCTACAGCTTTTATTTCCGCATAAGATAATGTCGCTTCATCGATATCCTCGCAGGTTCTCGATACAGACTTACTCGTCATAACCTGACTGATAAATCTCTGCTTATTTTCCACAAGGCTCCAGCTGTATGCATCAAAGGTTCCCTTTGTGACATAACGATATACTGCAACTTCATCATTCTCATTACCCTGTCTGATTCCACGACCTTCTCTCTGTTCAATACATGATGGCTTCCATGGACAGTCCACATGATGCATTGCTACAAGGTGTGTCTGAACATTAACACCTGTACCACACTTGTCAGTTGAACCAATCAAAATCTTCTTTTTACCAGTTCTCATATCCTTAAAAAGTGCATCTCTCTGTGCATCCGATTTTGCATCATGAATAAATGCAATCTCCTCTGCCGGAATCCCTCTTTTCACAAGCTCTGTTTTCAGATAATTATATACATCAAAGTCTCCAGCACTTCTTTCTTCACTACCTGATTTCTTCCAGAAGTCATCTGAAAGCATATCCTCACTCCAGCTTCCCTTTGGTGTACCTATATCTGAAAAGATAAGCTGACATCCAATCTTTCCTTCATCCTTTGCTTTTTCATATTCAGCAAATACATTATCCACTACCTTATTCAGCTTACCATCTGGATTATTTGGTGCAGCAGCTTCAAGAAGTCTTGCATCTGTACCTAAAAGTCTTGCTTCATGAGTAATCTTAAGGAAATTATCTTCACTTGGATCAACTCCACCACCACGTATTCTTTCAGCACGGGTTACGAAATCTTCCATAACCTGCTTCACATACCAATCAGGCTCACTCTCCACAATGATATACTTTCCATCACGAAGCTCTGGTACAGGTAAATCAAGCATATCCCTTGTCTGCACATCAGCAACCTCACGAAAGATATTCATAAGCTCTGGCAGATTCGTAAACTTATTGAATCTGCTCTTGAATCTAAAACCACTACCTTCAACTGTAAGCTCAAGAGCAGTAGTTACCTCTCCAAAATTTGCTGCCCAGGAATCAAAATGATAAATACCCATCTGTTCCATAGCTTCCTTCTGAAGATAAAGCTGCATTACATAAAGCTCACACATTGTATTACTAACTGGAGTACCTGTTGCAAATACAATACCTCTGCCACCATTAAGCTCTGTAATATACTGACATTTAAGCTGCATATCTGTTGCCTTCTTTGCACCTGAAGAACTAATACCAGCCACATTATTCATCTTTGAAAAGATAGCGAGATTCTTGAAATTGTGTGCCTCATCAACCATGATGGAATCAATGCCTAATTCCTCAAATGTGATAAGGTCATCCTTTCTGCTTTCTTCTGTAAGCTCCTTAATCTGTTCTTCTAACTTTTTCTTCTGTGCTTCCATCTGCTTAATAGTCCAGCGCTCTCCATTACTTTCCTTCATTTCTGAAATCGCAAAGCTAATCTCATCAATCTGCTTATCAATCATCATTTTCTTTCTCTCAGGAGAAATCGGAATCTTCTCAAACTGTGAATGGCTCATAATAATACAGTCATAATCGCCTGTTGCAATTCGACTGATGAACTGCTTTCTTCTGCTCTTTTCAAAATCTCTTTCCGTAGCCACTAAGATATTTGCTGACGGATAAAGACGCAGAAATTCACTTGCTGTCTGTCCTATAAGTGCCTTCGGAACAACCATAACCGTCTTATTTGCAAGTCCAAGTCTCTTCTGCTCCATACATGCAGCCATCATTTCAAATGACTTACCAGCACCTACACAATGTGCAAGAAGTGCATTGCCACCCATAAGAATACGAGCAATAGCATTCTTCTGATGAGGCTTTAACTCAATCTCTGGATTCATACCAGGAAACTGCAAATGGCTACCATCATATTCACGAAGTCTTGTATTATTAAAGGTCTCATTGTAGTAGCTAACATATTTCTGTCTACGCTCTGGATCTCTGAAAATCCATTCCTTAAATGCTTCCTTAATAAGATTCTGCTTTTCTCTTGCAAGCATCGTCTCATTCTTATTGACTTCATAATGGTATTTACCATCACCATCATCAATTCTATCCTTTATCGTAACTGTACGAAGATTCAGTGTTGCCTCAAAAATAGAATAAGCATCCATGCGGCTTGTACCATAAGTCTTGGTGGCTGCCACAGAATGCTTATCCATTGATTTATTTTCAATAAACCATTCCATATTCAGTTTATTTAAGTTAATCTGTATTCCCGAATTGTACCACGAGGTTCTCATCGCTCTTGCTCTTCTTGGAGTATTAAGAAGCTCATAAATAAATGCTTCATAATCAAGTGGATCAATCCATGTGGTTCCGATTCTTACATCAATCTCTGATGCATCAAGGTCCTTTGGCTGTACCTGCTCAAGTGCTGATACATTTAATCTAAACATATCCTTTTCATCAGCAAGCATCTCAGAATCATCCATAATTGCTCTTGCTACTCTAAGCTTTTCTCTGACATTACCAGACAAATACTCATCTGCTGCCTCCCATCCTGCGTTCGGATTATTGGCATTGTACGCACTTGGATTTAAGAATATGAGTCCCTGAAGCTCCTCTAACATAATTGCTCTTGCAAGCTCTTCCTCAAGTTCTGGAGATAATGTTACATCATCTCCTGCCTTATATGTCATATTCTCTGCCACCTTAAGCTCACTACCAGCAAGCTTTTCCTTTACCTTATCAAGGTCTGGATGGTAAATACTTAACATATACGGAATATTTACAGAACCAAATTCATTGATTGATACATTAAGTGCTTCAACGGCTGTCTCTACTCTTTCAATATCAACCTTTGCTTTAATAGTCTGCTTATAAAACATATCTGCTTTCTTTACATGACCATCTTCATCCACTTCCTCTAAAGAACAAAGGAGTGGATAATCGCTATCATCACGAAATGCCCTGCTATTACTAGAAGAAGTAATCGGTCCATATTTTTCTACGAACTTATCATACTTTTCATTCAATACTCTCTGTCCATCCGCAAGTGCTTCCTCGCTACAACCTTCTGTCTGAATATCAATCAGATATCTTGTTGCAGCTCTTATCTCATCAAGTGCTTTGATTCTCTCTTCCACAGTCGCTGACACCTCCCTTCTATACATCTGGGAGTTTTCTCTGAAATAAAGCTTTCCGTCCACAAAGGTGTATGAAAAGTTTCTCACATCTGGATCAGCTGGAATAATATCTTCACTGACATCTGCTTCCTCTTCAAGTCTGTCGAAATCAGTAAACTCAGCCTGCATATTGCCAATAGCTGCATTTAATGCATCATACATATTGAAGTTTGGATCATCATTTACACATACTGTATATCTGCTGTCCTGACCATAGATTCTTGTATCATATTCCATATGACCAAGCACCATTTCTGGATGCTCCACAAAATATGAATTGATAGGAATACCATCCTCGGTAAATCCAAGATGCACCCAGTCAGGCTCAACTTCCATCTTTCTCTCACGCTTCTGCAAGAATAAGATATCACTAGTTACTTCTGTTCCTGCATTGTCCTTAAATGCAGTATTGGGAAGTCTAACTGCTCCGATAAGCTCAGCTCTTTCAGCAAGATATTTTCTAATTGCAGGATTACTTTTATCAAGTGTACCCTTTGTAGTTACAAATGCAACAATACCTCCAGGTCTTACCTGATCAAGTGCCTTTGCAAGGAAATAATCATGGATACGAAAATTATATTTATTGTACTTTGCGTCATAAACCTTATAATCTCCAAATGGTACATTTCCTATTGCTACATCAAAGAAATTATCTGGATACTGTGTCTCTTCAAATCCACCAATAGTGATATTTGCTTTCTGATATAACTGCATTGCAATTCTACCCGAAATACTATCAAGCTCTACACCGTACAGATTGGTTCTCTGCATTGGCGTTGGCATACTGCCAAAGAAGTTTCCAATACCCATACTTGGTTCAAGAAGATTTCCACCTCTGAAACCAAAGTTTACAAGTGCCTGGTTGATACAAGAACATATAACTGGCGAAGTATAAAATGCATTATTTACAGTTGCTCTTGCTGCTATATACTCATCCTCAGTCAGAAGCTCCTTTAACTCTGCATACTCCTTTTCCCAGTCGCTATTTCTCTCATCAAAAGTCTGAGCTAAGCCACCCCAGCCAGCATACTGTGAAAGCACCTGCTGTTCCTCAGTGGTTGCAAGCCTTCCTTCTGCTTCAAGCTTTTTAAGAAGTTTTATCGCATCTACATTCCACTTATACCTAGTCTTTGCGCCACCTGTTGGGAGATTCCACAGATTATAATGATAATTTCTTTTTACCTGTACATCTGATTCCTTTGAATCATCCGTAGTCCAACCATTAGCGATTGCTCTCTGTCTTGTGGCTTCACGATTGGCTACAATCTCTGCCTGCTTATCAAGAAACAACTGATAAATCGGGGAACGATTTGCATTCTCATCAGTCATCATATTCTTGTACCACGCAAGATGATCTTCCCCACAATAATGAGGAACCTTTACCATATAGGTAAGCACTTCATAAAGTTCACGATATCCAACTGTCGCCTTAATTCTTTCTCCATCCTTATTCTTATAATTGATTTCAATTTCAAAAGGCTTTAAGCTGTATTCCACAAGACCATACTGATTATTTGCAAATGCTGACCTATAATCTTTTCCATTTAATACAACATCCGCCAAGAAATCCAACTTGTTTGGCATAAACAGATTCTCTGTCTGCACAATATCCATAAGAAATGGCTTAAATGGTGTATAACAGCTACACTCTGATACAAGTATTTCCATAGCTGTACGGAGGTCCTCATCCATTTCACGAATTATCTTTTCATAATCCGTTGGTGGAAAATGAAGATCGGATGGTGACTTACCAGTTTCTCCTAACACCTCAGCACCATACTCCGCCATTGTAACCATCTGGTCCTCAAGAAAAGCTTCATCATCGGTAATACCTGTTGTATCAACTGTTACAGCACTAGCTTTCTTTCTAGCCGAAGCATAACTGTCAGGTTCATCAGGAATTGCAAATTCATCAAACTCCTCGTCATTATCGTCTATAGAATCTGAATTATCATCTATATCATCATCCAAATCCACATCAACACTTACTTCCTTCTGCGCCTCAGGCTGATACTCTCCTGACATAATAAGAAGTCCTATCTCTTTTTCGATGTCACGCCATGAAACATAGCCTTCTACCTCTCCATCTTCGTCTCTCCACTGAAATCGAATACCCTGACTCTTAAATGTGTCATATCCGTGCAGTCCTAAGCCCTCTATAGGCCAGCCTGCACCTCCAAGACCATATTCATCTTTAATCAGTTTTGCTCTTGTACCTGCATCAATCTCTGTTTCAAAAATCTTACAGATTCTTGTTCTGCCATTTACAAAACCAGAACCACGAAGAAGTACCTGCTTTACATATTCTGGTGGAACTGTTGTTGACTTTTTCGGATTAAGGAAGTTATGCTTGCCACTTTTTGCTGCTTCCATATCGTCAGAAAGCTTTTTCATATAGTCAGTTGTTACCGCTGGTGCTGTTTTACCAGGATAAGTAAGACCATATTCTGCATCAAAAAAGGAAGCCTGCCTATATTCAGCTGCTTCCTTCTTAACTCCTAATGATTCAATATCATCAAGCTCTTTTTTCAGTTCTTCATCATCGTCTAATGATACTTGTAAATGATTTCCGTCAGCACTATCTCCTCTGCCATCATCTGAGCCTGCTGCCTTATCTTCCACATCTCCATTGTACTGCTTGAATCCTTCGGTCTGTGTGTCTCCAGATACTGCTTTACGAGGTGCTCCATCATCTGATTTGCTTCCTCTTCCACTTCCAGCATCTTCTCCGCTAATCTTCCGAATCTGAGAAGACTCGTGTATCTCGCCTTCTCGTTTTCCTTCAGATAATTCATTGCCAGTATCCCGAACTTTCCGAGCTTCGTTAAGCTCTCCCTCTCGTCCGGCATCTGAAGATCTGGATACAGTATCCCGTCCACTTCCTTGTAACTCATTTCTGCTACCATATGCTATTCTCCTTTCCTTGCTGACTGCTGCACAGTCACGTCCATATGCTCTAAGAACATTACAGGAGACATCGCATATGAGAGAACCAAGACGGTAAATCGTATCTTCATCCGTTACATTTACAATCTGACTAAAATCCTGTTCTTCTGAGGATAAGTCAAATCCGCATCTCGTACCTACAACATATAAAATACTTTTTCTGACCATTTCTTCAAGGTCAACACTATGCTGTAAGCCCTCACGTTTTTCGCTGAAACCCTTAATCACACTGCCTGTAATCTGCGAAAATTCTGAAATTCTTTCATCGAATTCCTCTTCTATTATCGCTCTGATCTCCTGTTTTGTAAAGTCCTTTAAGGCGGTTAATGAATCTTCTCTTGTCAGTCTTTCATAAGATGGATACTTACCTTCTCTTATCTGATAATCCATAAATGAAGCAACCTTTTCTCCATCCAAATTCCAAGTAAGTTCCACATTTCTACCACCTGTATCGCTGATATCAAACACATATCTCATAGTTGGATGAAGTGCCTGTGAAGGATAAATCGCAATACCCTTGCTTCCTCTTTTCACAAATCTACCAACCTTCTTCCACGTGTCGAAATCAGCGACCAAAGTAGCATGAGGCTTCTGTGCATATACCATCAGAACATTATCAAATTCATAACGATATATCTGTCCTGCAAGACGAAGAACCGACTTCCACGCATCGGGCGTTTCTGTCACTTCATGAATCACCTGGTTATAAATCTGTCTAACCTTGTAATCAACACTCATCTTGCTTACCTCCTAACTCATAGCTTCACGAATCTCCTTGTAAAGCTTATATTCTTCCCTATCAAGCATAAGCTTAATAGATATTTCACCTGAATCCTTCGCTTTTTCATACTCACTGATAAGCTTTCTTCCAAAACGAAGCGTAATATAATTCTGCTTACAATAACCAACACTTTCCTTAAATGAAATATCTTCATTCTGCTCTAACAGCTCGCCATAATATGAAATATATTCCTGCATTTCCTTACGATATTTCTTTGCCTCTTCAAGTGTCATAATCACTGTATGCTTTGTTTCCTTTGACTCGTCCCACTCCTTCTGAAGCTCTCTATAGAGAAACTCCAGATTCTTCATGAGCTTGTCGGACTTATTCTTTTTAGACATAAACCCTTACCTCCTTTACCTTTTCTTATCTGTCTCCATGGAATGAACTTCTTTTCCCACAAAGTCATCCGCATCAAGAACTATCTCACCCTTATCATACATATCCATGACCTGATCTATGGCTTCTCCAAGTGTTTCAGCCTCAACAGTAACAACACGGGCAAGCTCTTCTTTAATCTCAATATCAAACTTCTTTAACATAAATACCTCCAACAATTTAGGCAGGGTACTAACACCCTGCCCAAACAAACTCTTTATTATGGTCGTCCTATGAATACAATATTGCTAGTTGGAACCTCTCTAAATACAACTCCATACTTTGTACCTCTTGCATCCACAAACATCCCCTTACCAACATACATTCCTACATGACCAATGTTCCTAAATCCACCTGTCTCCTCATAAGAGAAGAAGATAAGGTCTCCAGGCTGCATTTCATCAAATGTTACTTCCTTTCCAGCCTCCGAAAGTCCCTGTGCCTCATATCCAGCTGTAGATGCTCCTCCATAAGAAATATCAACTCCAGCATCAAGCCATGCATAATACGCAAGTGACGAACAATCATATGCTTTTCCACTATGTCGCTGTGCCTGACTGTATGGATATCCAACTCTTGAAAGTGCAAATACAACAGCCTTCTTCTGCTTCTCATCAGCAAAATCAATATCCTTTATAAATTCATTGATCTCCGTCTGCGAAAGTTTACTCTGAGGTGTAACACCAGATGCCGAACCAAACATTTGCATCATCTGCTCCACAAGCTCAATTCTGTCATCATCAAATGAATACTCAACAATCATATCAGCATAGGTTTTTAATTTGACATTCACGTAATAAACCGTTTGCGTCGTACTTGTTCCATCATCATTTTCGATTGTCTCTGAACCTGTACTTGTTGTATAAGAACACATGTCATCAAATACTTCTTTAAGCCTATCTTTTGACGTATCATTCATAATGGTTGCTGTATCTTCTACACCATATTTGACCATATAAACAGATATGATATCTTCATAATTACTTGCTGATTCTCCTTCAAAGTCCACATATACAACCTTGCCTATATCACAGTTTGGATGGCTATCAGCCTGTGATTGCACATCTCGATTAAAATCCTGTACATACGCTGAACACACTGTAGTTACCGTATCTCCATCTTCAAGCGGAGGAAGGAAGAAAGCAAATGGCGAGTTATAAAGTATTGTGATAATACCTACAACTGGAAGAATTGTTACTGCAATCATAAGCACCATAACAAGAAGAAGCGCGCCTGCTGCAACTGCCAATTTCTTTATTGGAAGTGCCATCTTATTAAGAATCAAATCGCGCACAAGCTTTGCTACACTATCCTGCTGTTTGTCCTCTTCCTTCATCTTGTCCAAGAAAAATCTTATCTTTCGATTTCTGCTATTGGCTTTCGCATCTGCGATGTCCATCTGTATTCCTACTGCTTCACCAGCCACCATTCCTGCTGCAATTCCAATAAGTGGTGCTGCTGGACCTGTCTCTGCTCCCGCTACGGTTCCAGCTACAGCTACTGATGCATCTGTTGCAAGTTTTGCTGCAAGCTTTCCGCCTTCTTTAGCTGCAACCTTTGCAGTTTCCTTAGAAGTTTCTTTTGCAACCTTTTTTGCTGTACCTTTTGCAGCTCTCTTTGTTGCATCCTTTGCTCCCTTTTTACCAATCTTCTTGGCTGAATTGGCTTTCTTAATTCTTTTCTTCGCCTGCTCAACAGCCTGTCTCCTAAAAAGTTCGGCTCCTTTTGCTGAGGCATTTACTGCTGGTCTTGTTGCAACATGAGCAATCATTGCTGCATCCCTAATCTCATCTCCACCTTCCACCTGACTAAGTGCTGTCTGTGCACCTGCTGCACCTGCAACCTTAATACTAGACGTCTTAGTCTTAATTGATCTTTTCGACTCATTTAATGCTGCTCTGTACTGATTAAACATACTTCTCTTAACATTACCCACAGTATGAACTGTGCTGCTTCTTGTCTTACCAATTGAAGCCTTTCCCACATTAGGTCCTCTGCTCACCGTATAAGTGTTGGCAGCCTTAATCTCTGCTTTCTTTGGTTCGTGCATATGCAGCTTGGCTTTCTCCTTGGTATGAATAACCATCGGCTTATCATCAACCTTTTTAATGTTCAATGTTCTTCACCGCCTCTCTACATCCATTGCCCCAAAAGAGGGCAAAAAAATAGCCACCTGGGTGTTGAAACCCAAATGGCTTATGTACTCAATATTTATATTTACTTTTCAAAATCTTTAAGAGACTAATAATTTATAAAAATTTATTTAGCACTTCTAACATCAATGATTTCTTTTGCACGATATAATACCGGCAATTCTCTATTTGCCACAAGTGTTCCTAAACGTGTGTTTTTCCTGTTTTCGTACTCATGAACGGCTTCTTCATAAGACAATTTCAATGTAGACAAATGAAAACTTTCTATTTCATCTTGAGTCAAATTCTTTTCCCCAAATGATTTTACTTTACACAAGAAATAGTTATTAATATTATGCCTGTGAATCAGATTGTAATAATCACTTACAACTCCTATTTTGCAAATTATTTCTACCGATACACCTAATTCCTCTTTTAATTCTCTTTGAATAGCAGCTTGTAAATCCTCACCTTTTTCAACTCCACCACCAGCAGTTTCAATTAATGTTGCTTTGCCGAAATCATCATCTCGCTCTGCTCTTACAAAATAGAATATTCCATCCTCGTCATATACAATTGCTCTAGCAATATTTCTATCATGATCCGTATAATCAAAATGCCATTGTGTATCCTTCAGTTCAATATATATTTCTTTATCCATCCTACACTTCCCCTGTCAACGACATTAACCATAATTTATGGTATAAACCTATATTCTTGTATTATTATACAAAATCAACTCTGTTTTTTCTATCTTCAAATATATCATAAATTATTATTGCATCTTCACAAAAACACCTCTATACTTCTAAACATAAAGGGGTTGGTGATTGATGAATCGCAAAAATAGCAATACTTTTGAAAAAGCTAGAAGTATTTTTCTAATTATATCTGCTACAGCAATGATATTAACTTTTATCCTTATACTCACAATAGGATTTCACTTTGCGGTTGGCATCGCTTTTGGTGTGCAATCATTATTCAGCTTTCTATACGGGATAACAGATGATAGTGATATGTTTTCATGCGGATTATAGAATCGGCGGAGCTATTTGTTTATAGCCCCGCTTTTCTTATGCCTGTAATTGTAGTTACAGACTAATCCTCATTCTTATGCTTTGCCTTCTCCTCTGCAATCTTCTCATGGATATTTGTATTATACAGTCTGTAAAGAGCTGTATCCTTTCCAATCTGATTATCAAACGGAATTACAACATTACCACACTTAAGAAGTCCCATACCTGACTGACTGTTAGTTACAAAACGAAGCTGTGCATCTGACACTCCGATAACCTCTGCCATCTTAGAACTATCTGTATTTGCCTGCTTAAGAAGAGCTACGAACTCTGAGTTCGCAAGCATTGTTGTAGCTGTGTAGTTCTGAAGAAGATCCACAACGTTCTGTGTGATACCAGTACAGAGACCACCCTGCTTTCTTACCTTCTTCCATAACTGCTGAAGATACTTTGCTGAATACTCTGAATTAAGAAGCACATGAAACTCATCAATGTAGAGCCATGTTGCCTTTCCTCTCTTTCCATTCTCAACAATACGCTGCTGAATTGATTCCATCATTACAAGCATTGTAATAGGACTAAGCTCTGTACCAAGATCTCTGATTCCATATACTACGAATCTGTTATCTACATCAACATTTGTCTGATGATTGAAGATATTAAGAGAACCATTTACAAAAAGCTCAAGTGAAAGTGCAATTTCCTTTGCCTCTTCCTCAGGCTGCTGCATAAGGATGTCATAAAAATCGCTCATTACTGGAATATACTTCTCTCTGCTTCTTGCAATGTCGATATACATCTTTCTCACACATCTATCAATGATAGACTTCTGACGTGAGTTTAAGCTATCTCCAATACACTGCTCGCAAAGACCAAGCATAAACTCGCCCTTTTCTCTTACCCATCCCTTGGTATCATTCTGATCAAGATTCCATACATCCATTGCAAGTGGATTCACATAGTTATCTGTGTATGTTGACATATTTACAACCGTACCACCATAGGTGTGTGCTACATCAAAATACTCATTCATCGGATCAATTACGATAATCTCATCATCACTTGATAAGAATACTGAACCCATTTCCATCTTACAGAAGAAGGACTTACCAGAACCAGGTACTCCAAAAGTAAATCCATTACCATTAATAAGCTTCTTTCTGTTTCCGATATTGATGTTCTTACTTACCTGATTGATACCATAGTAGTTTCCACCTGCATCATTAAGCTCCTGCACATTAAATGGCATGAGTACAGCAAGAGACTGTGTAAGCATTGTTCTCATTGTCTCCACCTGTCTTACTCCAATCGGAAGTGCTGTATTAAGTGCTTCTCTCTGCTTAAGGTAATGCACATCAATAGTACAACTATTTCTCTTTCCAATAGTCTCAACAGTTTCGCTGATACTCTCAAGTTCCTTCTTCGTATCAGCCATAAGGATAATGGTTACGCCTACATAGAATAAGCACTGGTCATTCTCTCTTACATCATCCATGATAGCTTCGATTTCCTTTTTCTCTGTTCTCTTTGCGTAAGAGATTTCAGATGAAAAGTCATTATTCTTATTACGAACTCTCTGCTGCTTGATGATATCTGACTCAATACCCAGATACTTCTTCTGTAAGGTCTTAGTCGTAAGGTCCTTAGGAACTGGTACTACATCAATACTTGTAATCGAGTGCACAGGTAATGATGTGATTTCATTAAGAAATCTGTCCGAAAGTGAGCTTGGATATTTCTTGATGAAAAGTGCCTTACAAAACTTGCCCTCATCCTCAAAGCTCTCAGGAAAGAACTTAATCATTCCGTTGCAAAGATCATTCTTAAAATCTGCTCCGACCTTCTTTGCTTCCTTGATATCAAAATCAAACTGTCCCTCATTGCCAAGATGGTAAAAGTCATGAAGAATCTTTAATCTCTGATTACCAGTAAGAGGAACAATATCTGCTCCAAGCTCATTAAATGCCTTATGAATAGTTGCCTCAAGTGTGGCAAACTGAGCTTTTGCTTCCTCAAAGTTCTTTCTCTCAATAGTAAGTGTGAGATATCTTTCCTGCTCAATACCCTGTCTACCCTCTAAAATCTTATCCTCGATGATTTCGTTATACGCTTTACGATACTCATTAAAACCATCGTCCTTTTCCTGAATAAGAATGGAACTTCTCATATTGTCCATGTTCTTATTCTTATTGTTGACTGTAATCTTAAACTGACAGTCAAGCGAGTTAAGCAGCTTACAATATCTTTCAAAGATATCAATCTGCTCATCTTCGTTGGTGGTAGTATAATTTATATCCTGAAATAAGTAGCACTTACTGTAACGGTTTCTTGCCACCTCAAAAATACCATTCTCTGCTACTGCCATAATCTCAATGGTTTCCTGAATTGATTTAGGAGCCTTATAAAGCGGTTCACTTGCTTTCTTGAGTTCCTTAAATCCATCTGTAAATAAACCCATTAGCTTTTCCTCCTTTAATTCTCAAAAGAGGCACAACCGGAGTAATTTCCGGCTATGCCTAAACTACTCCGACCATGAAAATAGGTCATCTTCTTAAATTACTGATATACTGCTTTAACACATCCAGATATCCAAGCTTATATGCTACAGCAACTCCCACAAGTAAGATGATAACTACCAAACATGTCATAAGCATCTTCTTCATCTTTTTCTTACTTGCCTCAAACTCTGCCTGCTTATTTGTATTTGGCTCTACACCTTCTGTCTCATCTGACTTAGGCTCTGGCTTTTTACCAAATGCAAACAGTTTCTTGGTCTTCTCTGCATTTGCTTTTTCAAACTCATATGCTCTGATTGCATTCTCACCTTCTGTTGATACATAGGTAAGTGCTCTATTTCCAAACATAAAGTGGAACTTCTTACCCATGACCTCATAAAAGCTCATTCCGTTATAGGAATAAAAACCTCCAAGAGCTATCGGTGCCACTACTGGAATTGCAACATATGCTGCACCTGTAAGACCGATATACGGATAAAGCAAAAATACAAGAGTTCCACCACAAACTACGCTGGCAATTGAAAAAATCAGCTGCTTGGCTGAAAGTCCCATTGCAACTGATTCCTGATATCTGTCTATATCCTTATTGATTTCTATTACCAAATCGCTCACCTCTTCTCCTTTTTGTCCTGCACATTTACCTGAATCCCTTTGCTTTTCTCATACAATGCAAGACCATCTGGACATACCTCTCTGAGCTTGTCTGGTTCAAACATATAAAGTGGATATTCCACATAGCCTGATCTTTTGACAAAACCAGTAAAACTTCCAAGTCCATTATCCTTAATAAACTTCTCAGCATTTGGCATATTGTTTACATCCACATAGCTACAGTAATTTGGTGTTACATCACCAAGATTCACTGTCAAATCTCCAAAAGGTTCAGGGTAGCCATCCTCAAAACATCCAAGTCCAATATACAGATTTCCTGTATCCATATACTGCTGGATATCTATAGCTACCATAGTTTCTCCTGTGTAGCTTGAATGATAAGGAATGCCTTTATGCTCATTGAAAAAAGCATTCCTAGCAAGCTGTTCCACAAAGTCTGGAAGTTCAGCAAATCCGAAGCTATCAACATAGTACGCTTCTAAATTGCCATCCTTTCTTGTTACGATCACATCACTTACCGAAAGCGAATGTCCCTTAAAGTCTTCTGGTCTATCCACATTGAACTTTGTGAAGATATCGTCTAATGACTCTCCCTTCCATTCACACACATAACAGATATTGTAATCCGATGCATCTACGGATAATCCCTTCTCCTCAACATAAGACATTCCCCAGAACTGATATGCCTCGCCTTTGCTACCATGCTTTATCTGATAGATATCATAGCGATTGTCCTCATTTCCAAGAATCTTATCTTCCATATCATTCATTTCTTTTTCACTTAACATATCCTTCATACCCTGCTCCTTCCTACAAGCCAAATGCCTTGCTTGTCAAACTCTGTGCACCCTTTACACTTCCAACTGTAAGTGCAACGGTAAATGTCATCTCACAAAGGTATATAAGCGTCTGTGCCCAGTCCGAATAACTTCCTGTAAATGCCGGGAGTCCCGCACTGATAAATGCATTACATACTATGATTGCAAGAGCCATCGTCACGGCTTCAAAGGTTACTGATAAGAAGTATTTGCAGTAAGCTGTAACTGTGTTATTCACTGTCTTGTTACCACCCATTGTCGAAAATGCAATGGCACCCATAGGAACAATAATCAACAATCTTAAAAATCTGAAATAAACGGTGTAAATCATAAAGAAACCACAGATAATAACAATGATTGAAAGAAGCGCTGCAAGAATCAGCATGATTAAGCTTTCTCCAAATCCCAGATCCTTAATTATATCTGCCTGAGTACTATCAATCGTAAGCTCCGTGTACTGTCCTGCTGAAAGCAGATTTACCAGATTTCCAATTGAAGTAAAGAAAGCTTTCATGATTGTTACATTGTTTGCAACAAACCATTCCGCTAGACCAAGTCTGATAAGAAGTCGTAATATTACCTCAAATCTCATTTCTTCCCTGATATCTATACTTTCACTACAGAAGCCTATGACGAAAAATAACACCACAAGCGAGGAACCTACTGCTACAAAAATTGGCTCGATATTTTCTATCACAGCCCACGGACCACCACTTTTAAAATCAACTGGTGACTGTCCTAACATTGCAAATACCAGTGATACCTGGTTATTCCAAAATCCAAATACCATTTCAAGGAGAGCAAGGATCTTATCGCCAAGTTTGAATATATCCATACCTGTTTCACCTCCTATAACCGGCTAACATGTGAGGGTATGGATCTCCCTCACATTTCCGGCTTGCTCTTATAACACATCCTAGAAACCAAGGAATGTTAATACAGTAGAAATACCAGCCATCATTACGCCAGCTACAATACCCTTAAGCGCAGAGTTCATAGTAGATGAATCCTGCTGCTGATATGCCTGTGCAAACTCCATAACGTTCTTCGCTAAGATGATTACACCTACTGCTCCGATGACTGCGATTACAAGTGTCTTTAAGTTATCAAGTGGCTGTGTTACTGCCGTAGTATCACCAGCAGCAAAACATGTGCTAGTCATCATCATTACACCCATAAGACCACCTGCTACTGCTGGAATAAACTTCTTCTTGAAGTTCTTAAACTTTCCCTTCATACCTTTATCCTCCATATTGTTTGTATTTGCGGATACTGCCGCATCAGTCATAACAAAACTCTTTTCATTCTGCTTCATAATCGTTAATCTCCTTTTCATTAAATGAGCCTGACAGTATGTATCCCGTCAGGCAAAATTCATGTGCTTCTATCTGAACGGTATACATCCCGATTGTTTAGTTCAGTCAGGCTTTCCCTGACACGGTACTGCTTTAACCACCTCCTTAAACGAGAAAAGACACCAACTTAATTAGCTGATGTCTTCTCATAACTTTCCCTAACTTCACGCATTTCTTCTACATCCACATCAGGGAAAAAATATTCTAATATTTTTGATTCAGGCACTCCCGCAAGCATTGCCTTTTGTGCCTCTTCCTGCTGTTCATCACTAAACTCCCACTGAGCCATTCTTCTAAGGATGGTATCTTTTCCGTCAATCTTTGGTCTTACCTTGACCGCACTCTCATCCATATATTCAAGCTCATTATCATTTTCAGCATTGAATCTATCTTTTCGCTCCTGCTCATCAAGCATCTGGAATCTGTTACCAAGTTCTCCGTCGCCTATAAGCATAAATTCTTCATAGGTAAGTTTGTCTATATAAACATTCTCACCCTTTTCTTTGAGCTTCTTAAAATGCTCCAACGCTTTCTTTGACAATATCTCATATGGTGGTCCAATTGTTTCCGACAAACCATCTACATTATGAACATATGGTGTACCACCACCATCCGCTGTCTGCTTAAACATTGGATGACCAAATGGGATATATTTGTTATCCATAATTGGATCAAATCCACGGATAAAAATAATACATTTCTTATTATCAAGCTTTCTTACTTCATCAGGAGTAAAAAGTTCTCTTCCTAACACATCATAATTTCTCGATGAGCTGCCCTGTCTACCCTTTGTCTCTCCACTTGATTTCTTATCAATAGTACCTTTTCCAAGCAGCTCCGACACATATTTATGAGTACTCTGTTCATTACCTCCAAGATAAATGAATGTGTCACAGTTACCAGGGATTGTCTCCCATGTGTCTTTAAAAAGTGCCTTAAGCTGCGCAAAGTTCTGAATGATGATAATACTCGAAATCTCTCTGCTTCGCATTGTTGAAAGTAACGAGCAATAATCATCAGGTAATGCAACATTTGCAAACTCATCAAGCATAAATGTGACATGAATTGGAAGTCTACCACCACAGTTGAAATCTGCCTGATAATAAAGCTCCTGAAAAATCTGCGTATAAAGCATACCAATAATGAAATTATAAGATTTATCACTATCTGGTATTACACAGAAAAGTGCAGTCTTTGTTTCTCCGTCACCATTTACTCCAATACCGATATCTGCAAGATTAAGCTCGTCCTTAGATAACAGTCTAAGCACCTGCTTATTCTCAAGAAATGCAAGTCTGGAGTTAGCACTGATAATAATAGAACGAACTGTATCTCCTGCACCTCTCATACATTTGTTGTACTGCTTAACCGCTGGATGGTTTGCTCCCATCGGATTATTCTCCTCAAGGAACTTCATTCTGGTATCTAGCTTTGATGGTTTACCCTGCTGAGTAACCTCCGCCTCTCCAAGAAGTTTAAGAACAGTCTCAAAGTTTCTTCTGCTAGGCTTTTCCTCAAGCCATACATAATAGAAAATCGCCTGCAAGAAAAGCCCTTCTGCTTTCTCCCAGAATGGATCTGAAGGAGTGCTTCCCTTAGGTGTCGTATTGGATATCAGGTTCGTTATAAGCTTAACAATATCCGTTTCCTCTCTGATATAAGAAAACGGATTGTAACAATCACTTTTATCCATTTCAAGAAGGTTAATAACCTTTACATTGTAACCATTGTCCTTTAGCATCTGTCCGCAAGAACGAAGGATTTCTCCTTTGGGATCGGTACAGATAAAAGAACAATTATGTGGCATCTGCATCAGATTAGGCTTAACCTCATAGAAGGTCTTACCTGCACCAGAACCACCACATATTAGTATGTTTCCATTTAATTTAAGTCGCCTGAAATCTAGCGACATCTTTACATTCTGACTCAGGATACGATTAAAATTCTCATCCTTATCCATAAGCACACTGTTTACTCTCTGTGGATTTTCAAATCTAGCAGTACCATATTCCTTGCCTGGCATATAGTTTCTCTGACTTGTGTAATACATTAAAATAGCCATTGCATAGATACCTAAGCAAATGGCTACTGTTTTAACTGTATTCTCATTAAAGTAATTAGCAAAGGGAGCAGAACAAACCTCATTGAATCGATCCATGAATTTCATCAAATCAAGTCCCTGCTCCCATGCTCCACCAACCAGATAACCAAGATATGCAGCAAGCAATGCTCCAACTGCTATAAAAATCACAGATGGTTTCTTCTTACTTGTCTGCATAACATCACCTCTTCTTTGGTGTTGTAGTTGTCTTGGTAACGGTCTTTGTGACAGTCTTTGTCTCAGTCTGAGACTTCTCATAACGCTTTCTTACAGTTGACTCAACCTTATCATAATGCTTGCCGTAAAGTTCTTCACCCTTGATGGTCTGAACTACACGATTGTCCTTATCATAGATTTTGTAATCCTTATCCTTATCAATGAAAGTAAGCATCGTTTTACCACTATGAATTTCCATAATGTTTTCTTTCTTAATCCAGATATATCTTGCACTATCTCCCCATGTTCCAGGTATTCTTGTCTTTACAGCTCTTTCATTCTCTGTCATGATAAGTGTCTTTGATATTGTTACATCTGAAAGATTTGTATGCTTAGATGCAGCTACAGCTCTCATTCTGTCAGCAAGGTCCTGATAACCTCTGATTCTATTCTGAAAGGCTTCTCTGTCCATCATAACCTTATGATTTCCATGTTCATCACCTTTATCAAGAAAACCGATTGTCTGCAAATGCTTGATGACCTTCTCAGCCTGTTCGTGATTGATACTAAAGTTCTCCTTCACCGCATCAACACTAATCGACTGTTTCTCCATCGCATACATACCAACCTTTTCAATCAGCCCGTCCATAAGGACATTTGCTCTCGCACTCTCAGGTGACGGGCTCATCTCGTTTCCCTTCTTCTGACTTTTCAGAAACTCCATAAGCTTATTAAGCTGCTTTTCGTCTCCATTCTTTAAGAAGTCATCAAAGGTTGCGATTCTTCCACCGCCAATCTTCTGCAAAAGCATATTGGCTCTTGGGACTGCTTCCGTATGAAAGATAATCTCTGTCTTTCCATCTGCTCTGTTTGCATCTGGTAATACTGAATATAAGATTCCATACTTTTTCGCATACTTTTCAACCTTATTCATATCCTCAGTTGCAAATTCAAGCACCTGAAGATCTCCACCCTTCATAAGAAGTTTTCTCATTGAAGTTTTACCAAGCGACTTCTCATAATCAAGCATTCCCTTAAGAAAATCTATTGCCTTCTGCATGGCATTTACACCACCGCTACCAACCTTCATCGCAATTTCAATTCCATCATAAGCAACCTCGATAATCTGTATCGCTTCTCTAATTTCTTCTGCCATATCATCGCCTCCTAAATAACTGCTGCCTTTGCCTCACGAACCATATCCTTTACCTTATCTGTATCTGATTCCAAAAGCTCCGATTCATCAATTTCCACACCATTCGAGCGTAAGAAGTCAGCTATTCTCTTGATTGCTTTTTCTTCCTCAATACGGTACATTTCCAAAGCCACCAAAAGGTTCTCAATCTGCTCTACCCAATCTGGAACCTTACGATTCGCCTGTTCAAACTTAGTTTTGATTTTTTCAAAATCAGCATCTTCTTTCGCAAGTTCCTCAATCAGTTTTTCTGTAAGCTCAGGACTTCCAGTCTGAAATGCATACTGAAAAACGAACTCCTTTTCCTTCGCTCCAAGTGTTACATTCTTTGCTTCCATAAGCTTCATAGATTCTGTTATCATGATTAAACTCATTTATGCTTCTCTCCTTCCTGCCTCAAGACTGTTCTGTAATGCAGCGAAACCTACAATACTCCTGATTCTTTCAGCTGAAAGATTCTTATTGATGATAAGCTCTAACTGCTCCTCATTCAGTCCCTTTTCAAGTCCTACCTTGATTTCATTTACCTGCTCCGGTGTTAAATCCTTATTGATTACTAACTCCATCAATGTTCTGTGAGATTTCTTCTTACTCGCAAAACGGCTCATAATACTATTGAATACCGAAGGCTTACGGTGCATATACTCGATATCATCTCTATGAATGAGCTTTGAATCCTGCATGATTGTCATTGTGTAATAAACAGGAATACCATCTGTTACAGGCACTCTCACAACATCACTTGGAATTGTATGAGGCTGGGTAGATGCTACTGCCGATTTCTTTGTTACATCCACATCAGACTTTGCCTCTTCTGTTTTTACTACAGGCTTGTCCTTTTTGTCTGTAACTTCTGTGCTGTCTGATTCAGTCTGCGTCTTTGCAATAACAGTATCTTTTGCAATAATTGCCTGCCCCTGCTCATGCACAGTTTCCTCAAGTGCAGCGTTCTTCTCTGTTAATCTGTTAATTTCTTCCTGCATCTTTTTCATCTCCTCCTTACCATTTTCCACTTCATTTCTAAGCTGGGATACTGTCTGTAACCCCCTTGCAATCTCATCCTGTTTACCACCTAACTCCTTAGAAAGCTCTGCAATCTGTTCTTCATAATCATGAGCTTTCTTTTCAAGCTCCTCGTTACGCTTTGTCAGATTTCTTGTAATCGCTTCATCCTGCTTAGCTACTTCATATTCTGAAAGCTTCTTGTTAAATGCATCATACCTTTCATCCTGATGATTGATTCTGTCTACTACATCCTTTAACTGCTCCATAAGCTCTGTAACATAAGCTGGAATAGTATCATCCTTCTTAATATCCTCTGCCACCTTATCTGGAGCAATCGCAAGTGCAGCCTGGACCTTTTCAAGAACGGATGCAAATGCTTTCCTCATATCGTGAGCTGTCTTTGTTGCTTCAAGACCTTTCTTTATTTCTTCAATCGGAACCTCCATCTCATAAAGATCCATAGCGATTTTCATCTTCTCTGCTGGAACACCAGCATCTCCTATAATTGAAACCACTGGAGCAGAGAACTCTTTACGATACATCTGAGAAACCAATGTCATCTGTTCAATATTCAGTCCCCTATTCACATAATCATCAATCGCATCTATCGAAAGTCCTAAGTCCAAATCTTCTTTAATCAGATTAATGATTTTGGAATTTCTAATTCTTTCCTGCATCTTGGTTAAGTATGCTTTTCTATCCATCTTTTCCATGTCTGTCATATGTCTAACTTCCATCAAATACTGCCTCCTTACAAAACAAAAAAACAGCCTATCGTTTTGGCTGCTTATCAAGTGTTTCATCTATTGATTTATCTATTTCTTTATCCCTCGCTTCATCATCAACCGTATAATCTGTTCTGATAGAATCCGCTAGTTTTATTTCTTTTGAAGCTGCAACCTCTAAATCTTTAAGTCTTGCAGCCTCCATGCGATAATGCTCTTTTAATGCAACTACCTCTTCATATGAATATCCAAGTTCTTTTAATTTTGTTTCAAGAGCTACCCACTCCTTATGTTCGTCCTCAAAAAAACTGTCTCCATTCTGGTAGGCATGTTCACTCTCTACAAGTTCATCCATTTGCTTCGCTATATCATACAATTCCTTATTTTTACTGTTCGCCCTATAAAGCTTACTCTTTTCAGCTGATGCAGCTTTCTTCTTATCTGTAAGTGAATCCTCTGTTAAGATAAGCTCTTCCATAGAGTGAATATCATGTCTCACAAGAAATAAATACTGTGCCTGCAACTTCTGCATTTTCTTTATCTCATCCTTATATTTCCAAGCCACCGAATATGCTCTCTTTTTAAGCTTACCTATTCGATATAACCTAGCATAATATTTCTTCTGAAGCCCCGACATTTTCGCCCGCTTATACCTGCGAACTCTACAATATACAATCTTGGGTTTCTCTTCTCTCTGATAGCTAGAAAGATTTTCTTCCAATATTCGCTGTCTAATTCTTTCCTCAGTGTAATCATCCCCCAAAGTCTTAAGCCTGACATATCGCTTCATGCCCTGTGGTTTTACTGCAAGATACTTCCCTTCGCCATTTGCATTCTTTACCTCATATCCCTTATCTTCTAACATAGCAATAAAGCTATCAAAAGTTGTTGCCTGAAGAATACATGCCTCTACATCTCTTGCAACCATTTTACTGAATGAAAATTTACCATCTCTATAGGTATTCCATTCCTTATAAGCTTCCTTGCCCCTTCTTCCACCTGGCTCCTCATCAAGTTCAATAGTTGAAAGACCATATTCTTCACAAAGTCTATTTGTAATAGGCTGAATATATCTCTCCCAATCACCCTTTCTGTAATGGTACTTACTGCCATCCTTAAATGAAACACTATTGAATACAATATGTGCATGTGGATGTTCTGTATTATCATGAACTGCAAATACAGCTTCAAACTTATCTCCAAGATATTCTTTTACAAATCTCTCAGCAAGTTCAAATACTGTATCTGCATCCACCTCTCTTTCTTTGAAAGACAATATAATATGATATGCCTGCCTCTTATCAATCTTGTTAAACTTCTGCTTTGTGCTTTTCATCTGCTCAAATGCTGAAGCCACCTGACAATTTACCGCAGACACAAGCCTTCCATTCTGTGTCTTCTCTGGTACCGTAATATACTCAAGTGCTGACTTAAGATGCTTACCATGAAATGCTGTACCACAATCCTTCATATGAAGTATCTTACTGATCGCCAATTATGACCACCACCTCTTTAACTGACTTATTGAGCTTTTTCATATACGCAATTAACTGTTCTCTATCCTCTTTTGAATACAGCTCATAATTATGATGATGAACTATCTGATTGATATTCACCCCTATATGATTTACTTCATTGATAAGCTCCTTTATCAGTTTTCGTATTTCAGGATAATCATTCGGTTTCTGGCTAATAAGTAATCTCAGATACTCTGCTTCGTTCATATCAGACTCCTTTGCCTTTACAGCAAGCATCTTACTTTCTTCTGGAGTAAGTCTAAGTGTCTTCTTGATACAATGAACTTTATCTGCCATTATCTACCGCCTCCTACCTGTACCTCCCTTACCGCATTTCCGAGTTCTTTTATAGCTGCATCTATTCCCACAATACCCATCCTTTCTAACATAGATGTGGCAATGCTCTGTGCAAGCACTTCAATCTCCCCTGAATATTTCGTCTGATCAAAAAGAGCATCCAGTCTCTCTTCATCTTCCTTAAGAGAAGCAATCTTGATTTCTAACTGGTTCTTTTCTGGACCTTCTGGCATATCCTTAAGTTCGTCTACTGTACACTCAATAAGTTCATAATTCCATTCACACACGAGATCAATAACCTCATCCATATCATATGGAACAATCTCCTCATCCTCTGCATTCACATCGACTCTGTAAAGATTTCCTTCTTTATCAGTTCCAAGTCTATAATCATGTCCTTCAAAATAATTAAGAAGAATCTGTGCATCGTCACTATTCATCTTCTTAAAATCTTCATGCTCTTTCATCCAGGAAAGCAGTTCTTCTGGTTCTGTTATATAATGCACCTTCTTATCCATCGTCCCTGTACACCTCCTTATTCGTATTTCGTAAATCTTTCCAAATCCTCTCCCATGAACTCTTCTAGTCCATGGCAAGATACGCATCAGAGATGGCTCTGCCCCTTCTGATGCATCTTGTCAGGGTGCTCCCCCCCTGAAACCCCTGCTAATTAAAGCCATACAGTCAGTTGGACTGTACTTTAATCTATTTACAGTCAGTTGGACTGTACTTAAACTTATTTACAGTCAGTTATACAGTCCAGCAAATTAGGTTATTTTCTTGTTACAGTCATTTATACTGTATCTATGTCTTCTTACAGTCATTCGTACTGTATTCTATTTCTTTTACAGTCAGTTATACAGTCCATAGGTTTTAGTTCCAAAACCATAATTGATGCATATACAGTCAGTTATACTGTACTATTGACACTCTACAGTCAGTTTTACTGTACTTTAATCTTTTTACTGTCATCCAGACTGCACTTAACAGTTTTAGCCTTAACAAGCCATTCATTGTAATCCTTATATCCTTTAGGTGGGGGAGCATCCAACACTTCATATCCTAATCCATAATACTTTTCTAAAAGCTTCTCTGTAGCTTCTCTTCCTGGTTCATCATTATCCAGGCAAAACTTAATGCTAGTAATCTGTGGATGTTCTTTTAAGAATGTTTCAAGAGGTGCATCTGCAAGCATTCCAAGTGCTATCATGTTACTTTCAAAATCTCTAAAAATATCCATATAGCTCATAAGGTCAATAGCTGCCTCAAATACAATAAGCTCTGTACTCTTATCATTCGATATGTTAAATCCGTACCTCTTATCATTGCCTGCTACATCACACTTAAAAGGCTTACCTTTCTTATCAAAGACTCCCCTCATACTCGCAAATTTTGTCACTCCATTTTTGTCATTTCCCAAAAAGACCACATTATGATACTGGGTGCTTTCGTATATGAGCTTATGATTTACCATAAAATCAACAACATCCTTACTAATGCTTCTATCCTTTGTAAGATACTCATAAAGATAAGCATTGCTTGGTGCTTTGTCTGGAAGAATAAATTTCTTTGGTTCCAGCTTTATCTTTGTGTCAACCATATACTTAAGCACTGGTTCCTTTACACCTGTATCAATGCGTCTGTATCCAGCAAAATCAAGCAGCCAGAACACTGCATCTTTCACATCCATCCCTGCAAACACCTTCAAAAAGTCAATCTGAGAACCGCCATTTTCGCCTCTTTCATATCTTCTGGAAAATCTACACCAATGACTGCGATTGTAAATTCTCATAGAATCCATTTCCTTTAAGGTATAGTAGTTCCCAATCTTTTTAGGTGTGTACCCAAGACTTGCAGCTACAGCCACAAGATCTACTGACTTTGCAATTCTAAGTTCTTCCTCAGTGAAACTACTCATACAATCACCTTGCCTTTCCATCCGCAACTAACACAGGTGTAATGTTTAACGTGTGATAATCTGTTTCCAGATATATCTTAGGAACCTCCAGCATATTCTTTTCTTTGAAGCTAAAATACTGTGTGTTATCACCACCTACTATCACATGATCTATCAGTGGTATTCCCATCAGTTCACAGCTTTTTAACATACGATCAGTAAGCATGGTATCCTGCTTGCTAGGTGTCAGATTTCCACTGGGATGATTGTGCATTAACATCATTGATGCTGCATTTGAAAGGATGCTTGCCTTAAATATTTCTCTCGGATGCGCTGTTGATTCATTGAGACTTCCCATACTAGCAAAGTGACAATTTATAGGTTTTCCATCAGTCCTTAAATTGATAACACAAAGTATTTCCCTATCCATCTCACACAAATACTCTCCAAGAAGACTAACTGCATCCTTAGGACTTGTTATCGGATGCTCCGAACAAAGCGGAGCATCCTTCACAAGCCTTACAGAGACAACATCAAGATTTAACGGATTCTTTCTCATCAGAATCACTCTCCTCTCCCAGATTTACATGAATAACAAACTCGCCTTCTTTTTCATTTATCATCTGAACAAGTTCTTCCATTGTTATCTCTTTATCCATGGCAGCCTCCTATCTGGTCTTGCCTGCGTCATAAACAAGAGGAGCCTCTGCAACAATTCCATCCAGACGCTTATTTGGTGTGTCTGTAGCAAGTGTTACCTTACGAAGCTCCTTATCATAGTGGTACACCTGATTTGAAAGTCTTTCATCGAGTGCAACCTGTCCCATATTGATTTCTGTTACCATTGCTGCAAGCTCATTTGGATCTCCCATATTGGCACTGATGGCGATCACTTCATGCACAGAACTTGGGAGAATAAAAAGGTCTGAACCAAGCTTTTCCGCTAAGTCATGAAGCCCATCCTCATAAAGCATACTTACAGCTCCGTTAATTCCCTTATCATTGCTGATGACGTACATCTGCTGGTCTTCTGGCATCTCTGCAATCATCATATCTGCAATCTCCGGTGGCATACCATCCTTCATAAAAATATCTCTAATTACTTCATTCATACTTCTAATAACTGGTGGTAAGAGCCTCTTGGTGTTCTCAGCTGCGAGCTTAAACATCTGCTCCTCTGAAAGTCCAAGTCTCTCTGCCAGATTATTATGAATCGGTGATGAGAATAATCCTTCTGTATCCACCTTACATACCAGACGATAGATTACAGATAAATCCTTAAACTCCCTATGAGGCATATCTGCAAGCATTTCCTTATTCTGCTCTGTATTGATAAGCTGGAACACAATCTTATCCTTTGAATCATCAAGGTTAATCATCGGGATAAGCGAATCCTTATCCTGCATAGCATCCATAAATCCCTTTGCTGCCTTCATGATTGTTTCATTAAGATCTTCTGTCGCCTTATATTTCTCATACATATCATCAATATAGATAGTTGGACTGATACTCATTCCTGCTTCTACATTCACTAAGGTAAGACCATCCTTTGTCTTATTTACCTTCTGAACTTCTCTGATTTCAACCTTTGCACTCTGCATCTCCTCAGGAAGAAACTCCTTAAACTTCTCGGCTACAACGCCCTTAAACATTTCATATTCCATCATAGCTAAAACCCTCCTTAATAAATTTCATCATAGATGAGACCTTCATCGTCATCGTCATCATCTAAGTCATAATCATCATCCCAGTCCTCCTCATCGGATTCGGAATCATTTACCACCACATGTGTTCCCTCTGTTGGAACATCAATCTTCACTGCAACTTCTCCATCATCATTAGCAGTAATAATAATTGTGATTTTCTTCATGCTTACCTCCAAAAAATAAGCGAGGAACATAAGTTGTTGGCTCACATTCCCCGCTGGGTACATAATCATTTAGTTACATTTATGCTTCTTCAGCATCGTCTTCTTTCTTCTTCCAGAAAAACATTGCTACTCCTGCAAGTAAAGAAGCAAGTCCAAGTCCTACAAATAACATAGGATTGAAGTTATCACCTGTCTGTGGAAGACCTGGCTCTGATGGCTTATTAGTAAGGTCAAGTACATACTCGATATCCTCACTTGTATTTCCATCATAGTGTAATACTACTTCATGAGCTGTCTCATCCAAGATATATCCATCATCTGCCTTAGTTTCAACAACATAGTAATGAATATCTTCCTTGTAAGTTCCATCCTCGTTATAGATGCAAATAGGAAGTTCTTTTGATTCTGCATGACCGTTCTTGTCAGTCACAAGCTTCTCAATTACATTTCCATCCTTATCACGAATTTCAAACTCAACACCTGCGATAGGCTTCTTTGTCTCAGAATCTGTCTTGTTGATAATAATCTTACCAACTACATACTCATCCTTCATTGTTACCTTCTGAATTTCAGCAGTTTCAGTTACCTCAAACTCAACATCATTTGCCATCTTATATCCATAAGGTGCGCTTTCCTCACGAAGGATATACTTTCCTACAGGAAGCTTTTCAACCATATGAGTCTTTCCAGCTTCTGATGTCCAATACTCAATAACCTTACCCTCTGAATCAATGATAGAAAGATTTGCTCCAGGAAGCTCTTTCTCTCCTGTTACATCTGTCTTTGAGAACTCGACTTTGATAGGTGTGTTATCAAACTCTGCCTCAAACTCGATAATCTCAATGTCATCGCCCTGATAAGTTGCGTCCACATCAAAGATTTCATCAGATTTCACATAGCCAGCTGGTGCCTGCCATTCTGTAACATAGTACTTTCCAAGTGGAAGGTCTGATACGAATACCGCCTTTCCATCCTTTCCAGTTACAACTCTTTCAATCTGAGTATCAGCTTTAATCACAACGTCGCCATCAAGATTTACGATATCCTCTTTTGCATATAATCCAAAGATTGCTCCCTCAAGAGCTTCCTCAGTTTCTGCATCCTTCTTAATAACAGTAATCTGAACCTTCTGTCTTTCATTTGTCACATCCATACCAGCATATACAACCTTTGTATCCTGATCGATATATGAAAGGTCTGCATAGATTGGATTAGAATCTAAAACAAATCCCTCAATGGTAGCAGACTCAACGAGATAATACTTACCAAGCGGAAGATTCTCCATCTTGCCAATACCATTGTCGTCTGTAACGATTGTACCAACATGCTCTCCAGACTTGTAATATACTGTATCAAGACCATCTGGACTTACGATATCTTCCTGTGCATACACTTCAAAAGTAACACCTGCAAGTGACTTCTTGAAATAATTGAAAATAAGATCATACCAATGTCCCTTGATGAGAGTTGTATCATATACAAACTCTCCATCCTTATTGATTACGATTGAGCCAGTAGGAACCTCATCCTTCATAACTACTGACTGAATCTCATCTGTATCAACTACTGTGAAAGATACATCTGTAGCCTTAAGATATCCGTATGGTGCAAACTCTTCACGAAGTGTATAAGTCTCACCAACTACAAGCTTCTTAATCACATGCTTTTCTCCTGCAACAGATGTCCATGTCTCAATTACATTTCCACCCTTATCAATTACAGAAAGTGTTGCTCCTGAAAGCTCTGCTCCACTTGTAATATCAACCTTTGAAAATTCAAATGAAGTAGGTGTGTTTGCATAGTCATACTGGATAGCAAAATTATCTACTTCCTGTCCTGCATATTCTGGCTCAAAAGTTACAACCTTATCAGAAGAAACATATCCTGCTGGTGCTGTAAGCTCCTTAGCTGAATACTTTGCAAATGGATAATCCTTCACAAAACGAACCAAACCATATTCATCTGATGTTGCAGTTTCAAGAAGTGTACCTGCTTCTACAATTACCTTACCATCAACGTTCTTAATATCCTCATCTGCATAAAGACCAAATACTGCACCAGGTACAGGCTTCTTTGTCTCTGCATCAAGTTTATTTACAAATAAATTGAACTTCTGTCTCTCATCAGCAAATGTGCTTGTTTCATATACAACAGGTGTCTTATCATCCACATATCTGAATGTCACTACCTGCTCATCCTTATTAAGCACATAACCAAAAGGTGCTTCTACTTCAACAATCTTATAATTTCCAAGTGGAAGGTCCTTAAGAGTTGCCTTACCATCCTTTCCTGTTACAAGTGTTGCTACAAGCTCATCCTTTGAATAATACTTAGTTCTGTTACCGTTCTCATCTAACTGCATATCTGCTGTATAGATATCCTCGGCAGCATAAACTTCAAACTTCGCTCCAGCAAGTGTGCCCTCTCTATAGATAAATGTCTTCTCGTCTGAATCAGCAAAGAATCCACCCTCATAGGAATCAAGCACCTCACCCTTTTTGATGATTGTAAGTTCACCAAACTCTGGCTGATCTTCGTAGTCAATAGTGATAATTGCCTCATATGTGTCCTGATCAACCTCATAGAAAGTATCTGAATCAACAGCTACTTCTACATAGTTCTCATTAAGAACATAGCCATATGGTGCAGCAATCTCTTCAATGCGATAATTACCAACATTTAACACATCTGGCAAAATCAAATCTCCATCCTCATCAGTGAAGAATGAAGTGTGTGTAACCTTTGAAGGATAAGTTGTTGTCATAGACACATATTCCTTCTTATCAAGGTTATAAATTTTAAACTCTGTGTTAGGAATAAGAACTGTCTTTCCTGTATCTGCATCCTTCTTAATGATACGAAGTTTTGCAGAAAACTCACGATCAAGGAAGATTCTCCAAACCTGAGGCTTTGTAGGATTATTCTCTCTTACAGTTACCTCAAATGGCTTGATTGTTTCCATGTTGTGTGGTGTTACAGTCTCAAGTACCACATAAGTTCCATATGGAATTGCAATAGAACATGCATATCCCTTATTGTCGGTAAAGATTGTAGTCTTACCATTTTCTCCGATTACAACTGGTGTTGCCTTATCAAAGTCATAGCTGCCATCTGCTCTTACAGGAAGTGATGACTTAAGATAAGCAGTAAATCCTGCTCCAGAAAGCAATTCTGCTTCTGTTTCCTTTCCATCATCAGATACCTTAATTAACTGGAATGGCTGCTTAAATACCTGCTCTGTTGATTTACCGCTTCTAAGAACCTGTGGAATCATATCTCCCTCATAATCGCATACGATATCATGTTCCTTCTCATCAAGAAGATATCCCTCAGAAGCCTCGATTTCCTTTACATAGTACTTACCAAGATATAAGTCACTAATCTCACACTTACCATCCTTGTCAGTTGTAAGTGTTGCTACAAGTGCATCCTTCTTATAAATCACACCTGTTGCTCCATCTGGATGAACTATATTCTCACGAGCATATAAGCCATAGATTGCACCTTCAAGAGAAGCATCTCCCTGTGGCACTGGCTCACCTGTTTCAGAATCTACCTTCTGAATCTGAATCTTAGCTGTAGTTCTGTTATTCTTAAAGGTGTGCTTAAATGTTGCTGTAGCCTTTGTTTCTTCCAAAGAATTGAAAGTAAACTCATACTTAGCATTAGTATTTCTGTAATAATTTGCAGGAGCCTTTGTCTCCTTCACATAATAGCTATTCTTAATTGGAAGATCGACTGTATAAGATGCCTTACCATCTGCTCCAGTAGTTACTTCCTGAATAGCTGTATCCTTAGTTACAATAACCTTGCCATCATAATTCTTGATGTCATTTCCAGCATAAAGAGTATACTTACCTCCAGAAAGAGGGTTCTCTGTAGCTGAATCTTTCTTAGTTACTTCTACACTAGCTTTCTGTCTAGCATTTAAGATTGTTGTATCTTCAGCCTGAACTGTTACATTCTGATCCTTATACTCAATCTTTACTGTTGCTGCTTTTGTATTGATAGTGTAGCCATCAATGCTTTTAGTCTCTGTTACAACATAAGTACCAAGATGAAGGTCTGTAAGAACAACCTTACCATCTGTACCAGTAACGAGATTTTCCGCAACTACATCACCCTTACTATAAACCTTAGCACCATCTGCCTTATAGATATCTGCACCTGCTGTTACCTTAAATGTTGCTCCTGGAAGCTTTCTTTTCTCATAAGTAAAGTTACTTCCATTCCAGCCAACTAATACTTCGCCTTCCTTGTAGATTGTAAGCTTTCCTAACTGCTCAACATCTGTAAGGTCAATACCTTTGGTCTGACCAGCCTTAATAGTAAGTGTATGAATCTTATCACTTCTCACATAACCTTCAGGAGCTGTGATTTCCTGCACATAATAAGTACCAGGTGTTAGTGCTCCCGACTTTGCATAACCATTCTTATCAGTTGTCATCTTCTCAACAAGTGTTTTACAGTTACTATCTGAATAGATGCCATATACTGCACCTTTAAGATGAGTACCTGTTGACTTATCAGTCTTATAGATTTCTCCATAACCGATATCCTCTGTCTTAACCTTCATATAAGCATATACTGGATCAGCAGATGGCTTCTCAGAAATAAATTCCTGATATCCACTCTTGCCTGTAAGCCAGAATACACAGCTTGAAGTTGTTTCCACTGCACCAACATTTGATGTCATTGTTGCTGTTGTAGCAGAGGTCTTAACATCCTTTGTTGATACAGTAAGCTTGTTTCCATCTGTAGTTACTGTATATCCTGAAAGAGAAATATCATAGTTACCAAGAACACCGTTACTATCTGTGAATGTCTTTTCATATCTCTGATTAGCTTCATTCCACTTAAGTGTGTATGTTTCAGCACCACTCTGGGTTTTACTTGTAAAGCTAGGTCTTGTCGCATAATAAGATAAATTAATCTTACTCTTAAGTGACTTATAATGCTCATATGATGCCTCTGCATTTGGAGCCGAATCACAAAGCTTCTTAGCCGCAGAGTCTGCGCTATCTGTTCCATAAATATTTGCTACGATGATCCAGACCATTGCCTGTGTTGCAATATACTCATCACAATCATCATTACTTGGTGCAGTTGCAGAAGTACTATTGAAACCATAGTACAGACAATAGCTAAGAAGTTTCTCCTGAGCATCACTTAAATCTGTGCTTGGATTGTCATAGCTATTCATTAACTGCCCACCATCAGCTGCTAGTCCGAAATTCATACAGTAAGCTGCATTACCATCAATGATTGAATACAGTATTTTTGCGTGATTATATCCTGGCTTAAGTTCACTTACCTCTCCAGTGTTCTTAACCGATGCGTACCAAAATGCAATATTTGCACTTTCACTTGCCGCAAAAGCTGTAGAACTATTTGAAAAAAGAGATGTGAAAACAGTCATCAGCGCAAGAAATCCTGCCATAAAACGCTTAAACTTCTGTTTCATAAAATTCCTCCTTTTAAATTTGGGCATGAAAAAAGCCAAGTGAACATTCAAGTTCAACTTGGCTAATTCATATACATTATTTACTTGTTTCTATCTGTAGCAACGGAACTCATAATAGGATGTTCCATTTTTGCTGTAAGTCCCAGCATAAGAGATATTAAAGATTGGATCTGACTCAAGAAGCATCATACCTGCTATATAATCTGCAATTCCATCTACACTTCCAAGCTTTCTACCTGATGTGGTAGATGCTTGATTAAGGTCTGTCTCAACAAATACACTGTAATATCCAAGACCATCATATGGATAATACTCATTATATTCTTCCTGAGTTATCTTTCCCTCTTCAAGCAGGTTATTTAGATTATCTGTTGTGGTAATCATTCCACCTGCTTTACACTTTGCAATCGCTTTACTAACCACTGTTCCAGGATCATATGCTACAACCTCTGGAGTTTTAGGTTCCTCTGGTTTTGGCTTTTCTGGTTCCGTTGGCTTTGGTTCATCAGGTTTTGGCTCCTCTGGTGTCTTTGGTGCTTCCGTTGTAGGCTGCTCCGTACTCTTTTCCTCAGTTGACCTTTCAGTTGTCTGCTCAGTTTTAGCTTCTGTTGTAGCCTCTGTAGTAGATTCCTTCTTTTCAACCTTTGCCTCTGTAGTTACCTCCTCCCTACTTCTATCATCTTCGGATGTCTCTTTCGTATCAACTACTTCTGTTACATCCTGCGAACTCTCTTCACTATCCTTTACTACATCTGTTGTAGTACTGGTATCTTCAGTTACTAAATGATTTACTTCCTGATTACATCCTGCTACAGACATCATCATTACTACGGATAAAAAGAAAATTACTAATTTCTTCATAAAAATCACCTAATCCCTTTCCGTAAGAGGGATAGGCTTAAATGTCTCCGTGACTGCCTGTCCACTCTTACTATGTGAACATGTATTTATTATCACGGGACATTTTATTTAGGACTGTCCCGTATCCTTAACACTGGTCTACCTCCTTACTTTGTCTGTGTAAGCTGCTTCATACTATTGAAGTACTTAATGAAGCGACGATTCTTAAGATAATTGGAATACTTAAACTTCATAGCTGCCACCTCCTTCCTTAGGGTGTTCCTGCACCAACGAATGCCATAAATATTCTGAATACAAGGTTAAGCAGAAGCAGAAATACCTTTGCTACCTCCAGCACTGCTCTAAGTACAAGCAATACAACCTTAAGTATCCATTTTATAATTGTAAGTAACACATTTCCGATTCCACTTAATACTCTCATAGCTTACTCCTCTCCGAAATTTCCACTTGCAAATAACAGTGACATTTCTTCTAATGCTGCATCTGTTGTTCCTGTATCCGACGGCTTGTCTGCTTCACTATGGTCTTTAACAAGAGTAACTATCTGCTTTATCATATCTGGTGACATTTCTGACTGATTTTTCATCGCTGAATTACTTAACATCTGTGCAACCTCTTTAATTACATCTATTCTTATACGATTTTCAGCTTCTGCTAATTCATGTCTTGTGACATAACCTTCTCTATTAGCTTTATCCTCCATACCAGAATTTGTAATTTCCTCTTCTGAATTAGCTTTGATATAAAACAGAATTGCTTTAATAACAAAGCTGGAAACAGATTTATGAATCTTCAAATTCAAATCTTCCAATGTTCGATAGACTTTTAAGTGATCAGGATTATTAAAGTTAATTCTAAAGGTGTACTGCTTACCATCATTTCTATTTGCCATCCAACCTACCTCCCACTTCTAAGAGCTATCCTTGCCATTGTTTCAAAACCCTTTGCATTTGCCTTAACATCTAACACATAGTGGATATTGTTCTGCTGATACTTACCAAAGTTTCTCATTACAATTGCACCGCCACCTACAAAGTAGACAGGCATCATATCAAGATTGAAACCACACTCTGTCTGATATCTGTAAACTCTATCAACAAATTCGTGTATCTGCTGGTCCATAATCTCTTTGAACTCTTTAGGCAGATTTGTTTTACCAGTCGTCATATATTCCTGAATGTCTGATTCATCAATCTTTCTGTTCTTAAGCTGAACCGCAACTCTATTGATTGCTCTCATGCATTTAATAAGTCCTTCATTCTGAGTATCACACTTGCTGTTATCTGGTTTCTTATTAACAATCAGCATACTGTCGACGGTCCATGAACCTACATCAATGACAAGCACTTTCTTTCCAAATGATGGAATCATATTTGCCACCGCCGCATAGCACTGTGGATAAACCGAAACACTCATAATGTGAATCTTGTAAAGCTTCTGTTCAAACGAGAAAACTATTCTTTCACGCTTTGACAGGTAATCAATAAATGCTTTTCTTTCGGCTGAGAATCTTGTAAGTGGAAGTCCAACTGCAAGTACCACATCTGCTTCCGTCTTTCCTCTACTGTTTAATTCCTTAGCCATTGCAATCATTGTCAATAAGTAAAAGTTCTCATTCTCAACCTTTGAATCCAAAACTTCTAATCTTTCTTCTCCTACTGCGAAATACTTTCCATCGAACTCAAGCACGTTATCATAAAATGCTGGAGCATTGGCAAGTTCTTTAAGAGAAGTGTTAAAGCAATGATTACTTGTTTTAATCTGTGACCAACCATGGTCGATTCCAATGACTTCAATTTTTGTATCCATGTCTTACACTTCCTTCCGTAAATCTAGTTGTTCATCAAATCTTTCATACATGGGAAACAGTAACCATTTCCTCTGTAGTAAGGACATCCCTTACACTTGTCTGGCAGATTATCTTTTTTGATTTCTTTGCCACTTTTCTTTTGACATGCACCATTTGCACATCTGTTATTATTGCCCCAGAAATATTTACATCTCATGCAGCTTTTCAGTTCTTTCACAAGTTGTGCCTCTGTAAATTGATTATCTCTGCTCTTCTTCGACATCCGACTCCTCCTCCCAAGGAGCATCCAAGTCTTCGTCTTCAGCAAATATGTCATCATCATCTGACATTACCAAAAGGCTATAATCAATTATGCCAATAACAACTATTACGATTAACACTGTCCATACCATTTCGTGACCTCCTTCTTATTACATAGCTGGTGCTATGTAGGTGTACGCCAGTCTTCTAGACCCCTATATCGCCCCGTACACATAAAGGTGTAATCACCTTCGGGAGTTACAGACGAGCCACATACTGTGTTCACGACGCCTTCCTTTGTGATGAAAGACTATCTCTTCTGTTTGCCTTGTGAAGATAAGGACGACTCTCTCGCCCTCCATGGGTTATTATCCTTACGCAACATCCTTATTTGTCCCTTTACCAGATTTAAGTCCAACTCCTCGTTCTTCATCTCTCGATCCATCAAACTACTAATATGAAAGCTGTGACCGCTATCCTCAGGGTGAATGCCCCGTAATTTCACTCAAGCCTGTAACTGAACTATTCTGTTGTACACCCAAGGTTTCCCTTAGGATGTTGTCATTTTAATCCCAAATCCTGATTTTCAACAGTGACAATCCTGGTGCATTTTTTTGATTTCAGACACTATTCTGGTTTTTTTATTTCTGCATCTATTTTTTCCCATACATGCTTTGGTAAAAGTCTTGCTGGCTCACGATATTTTTCTAAAAACTCCTCAAATATCTCTGTGTTAATAAGAGCTGAATTACCAACCTTATATAATGCGCCTGCTTCATTTACCAATGTCATAAGATGCGTCTTACTCATACTATAGATAATTGCACCCTCTGTAGCATTCACGTATTTTTTCATCACATCTTTTGTCTCTGAATATGTCTTATATGAATATCCCATCTACTCACCTTCCTTCTTTTCAACAAATAAAGGGTGTTTCATGGGTACTGCACTCTGCCTGAACTGTTCCATATATTCATCAAATACCTCTAAGTTAATGAGTACTGTTCCACCAGTTCCTTCATTTATCTTATATGTAGCTCCTGCTGCTCTTGCCATTTCTATGAATCTATGATGACCAATACTATATATAATCGATCCCTCACCTATTCTGACAAACTTCTTTACCACCTGCTTGTTTGTTCCAGGCACTTTGTAAAGGTGTTTCATAAAATCATCCAACCTTTCCTTATGTATCAATTCAATTCTTTGCATTCTATAGAGTGCTCCTGCTGCAATCGCCAGCATTTTCGTATATTCAATATCTGTATACGAATTTTCTCCGATATCCTTATCATCTTTCGTATAAATATTCGTATATACTTCCGAAAGCCACCCTGTTGCCTCTTCTACTCTAATATATCTTTTAGATATATTAGAGCCATGAATATACGCCCTAACTGTTTTTTCCAAATTATATGCCATATAACCACCTTCTTTTCTTTCTCCATAACGCAAAAAGAGGACATCTTCTAAATTTCTTTAGAAAATGTCCTCTAAGTAGTTCTTTTATTTGATTGTCTTTTCAGCTATTTTGTATATCCTTGTACACTCTTACTTATGACTACTTCAAAAAGTGGTCAAAAAAGTGGTCAACTGACTACTCGACATGTCTCAAACCCGCATAAACACTGGATTTTTTAGTTTAAGCTCTTCATCGTCGGGAACAATAAAACATCTCTGATTGCTGCAGAATCTGTGAGCAGCATAACCATTCTGTCGATACCGAATCCGATACCACCCGTTGGCGGCATACCGTATGCCAGTGCATTTAAGAAGTCTTCATCTGTGTGGTTGGCTTCATCATCACCGGCTGCTGCCAGCGCATCCTGTGCCGCAAAACGTTCTCTCTGGTCAATCGGATCATTTAATTCAGAGTAAGCATTTGCCATTTCCCAGCCGTTCATAAACAACTCGAAACGTTCTGTATATTCCGGTGCATCCGGCTTTTTCTTTGTCAGCGGAGAAATATCTACCGGGTGATCCATAACAAATGTCGGCTGAATCAGATGTTCTTCTACATATTCTTCAAAGAATAAATTTAAGATGTCACCCTTCTTATGTCTTTCCTCAAATTCAATATTGTGTTCCTTTGCAACAGCTCTTGCTTCTTCAAGTGTTTCAATCTTTGAGAAATCCACATTTGCATATTTCTTAACAGCATCAACCATTGTAATCTTCTCAAACGGCTTTGAAAAATCAATTTCGATATCACCGTATTTTACAACCGGTGAACCGTTTACCTTTTCACATACTGTACGGTACATGGTTTCTGCAAGTTCCATCATGCCGTTGTAATCGGTATATGCCTGATACAGTTCCATTAATGTAAATTCAGGATTGTGTCTGGTGTCCACACCTTCATTACGGAATACTCTGCCGATTTCGTAAACACGTTCCATGCCGCCGACAATCAGTCGCTTTAAGTATAATTCCAGTGAAATACGAAGCTTTACATCTTCGTCCAGTGCATTGTAATGTGTTTCAAATGGTCTGGCAGCCGCGCCACCTGCATTGGAAACGAGCATTGGTGTTTCTACTTCCATGAAGTTTCTGCCATCAAGGAAGTTACGGATTTCCTTGATAATCTGTGAACGCTTCATAAATGTTGTTCTGACTTCCGGATTTACAATTAAATCCACGTATCTTTGTCTGTAACGCACTTCTGTATCTGTTAAGCCATGGAACTTTTCCGGTAGCACCTGTAAGCTCTTTGTTAAAAGTGTGATTTCAGATACATGAACGGACATTTCACCCTTCTGTGTTCTGAAAACTTCACCCTTTACACCGACAATATCGCCGATGTCAAATTTCTTAAAACGTGCATACGGTTCTTCTCCGACAGAATCTCTTGCCACATATAACTGAATGTTGCCCTTTAAATCTGCCACATTGCAGAAAGAGGCTTTACCCATGACACGCTTTGCCATTAATCGTCCTGCAATGGATACTTCCTTGCCTTCAAAATCTTCAAAATGTTCTTTAATATCCTGTGTATGGTTTGTCACATCGTACTTTGTAATCTCGAATGGGTCTCTGCCTTCTTCCTGCAAAGCCTTTAACTTATCCATACGGTTCTTAATCTGTTCGTTGACATCAGGCATCTGTGTATTATTCTTCTCTGCCACTGTTCTTTCTCCTTATCGACTATTCATTTACAATTTCTACAATCTTATACTCGATTTCACCTGCCGGTGCTTCTACTTTTACGATTTCTCCGACCTTCTTGCCGATGAGTGCGGCACCCAGCGGTGATTCGTTAGAAATCTTATTGTTTAAGCTGTCTGCTTCGGAAGAACCGACAATAACGTATTCAATATCTTCATCGTATTCGATGTCATGCAGCTTTACAACACTTTCCATTTTAACACGGTCTGTACTCTTATCATTGTCCTGAATGATTTCTGCATTGCTTAAAATTGCTTCAAGCTCTGTAATCTGTGTTTCAATATCTCTCTGTTCGTCCTTGGCTGCATCGTATTCTGCATTTTCAGATAAATCGCCCTGCTCTCTTGCTTCCTTTAACTTCTGAGCAACTTCCTTTCTTCTGACAACCTTTAAGTTCTCCAGTAATGCAACACGTTCTTCGTAACCTTTCTTTGTAAGAAACTGTTTCTCTGCCATTTTCATCTATCCCTTTCTACATTTATAACATTTTAAAACTAGTCATAATATTATAGCCTAATCATATTCATCTGTCAATCAGGTGTATCAAACTTCACTTTGTTTCATCAGCCCCGTGTACCATATCCACCAGTTGTTCCAGTTCTTCAAAATGCTCCACCTGATTGACCCTGCCGCGCAGTGCCGCAGAATGTTTCATGCCTGCCGTGTACCATGCAAAATGCTTGCGCATTTCACGGATTCCGGTGTATTCGCCTTTTGCTTCAATGAGCATTTTGGCATGGCGCAGTATCATATCACAGATTTCTTTTGTTGTCGGCGGCGCAAGCACCGTCTGATCTTTTAAATATCGTCCCACCTGTGAAAATATCCATGGATTGCCTCTCGCACCGCGTCCAATCATTACAGCATCACAGCCGGTTTGTTCAAACATCCTGATTGCGTCCTGTCCGGTCAGAATATCACCGTTTCCGATGACCGGAATTTTAACCGTTTCTTTGACCCTGCGGATAACGTCCCAGTCTGCCTTTCCCGAATAATACTGCTCTCTTGTCCGTCCATGCACGGCAACTGCTGCCCCGCCGGACTCCTCAATTACATGGGCAATTTCCGGCGCGTTAATGCTTTCATCGTTAAAGCCCGCACGGATTTTAACCGTTACCGGTTTTTCAACGGCTTTTGCCATGGCTTCCACGATTTTCCCGACCAGCACCGGATTTTTCATCAGTGCCGAGCCTTCACCGTTATTGACAACCTTTGGAACCGGGCATCCCATATTGACATCAATAATATCAAACGGCCGCTCCTCCACGCGCTTTGCAATCTCACCCATCACCTCCGGGTCTGAGCCAAACAGCTGCAGCGCAATCGGGTGTTCTTTCGGTGTCACCTGCATTAATGCCTCTGTATTTTTATTACCATATAAAATCGCCTTTGCACTGACCATTTCCGTATACAAAAGACCGCAGTCCATTTCTTTGCATAACAAACGAAATGGCAGGTCGGTAACGCCTGCCATCGGTGCCAGTACAACAGGATTTTGTATTTCTACATTTCCTATAAACATTCACACTCTCCTATTCGTTATTCTCCAAGGAAAAACACCCGGTAAAACATTTCCATCGACTCTAACAAATCCCGCTTTTCATACTGTAATTTCTTAATCAGCATACCGCAGGCAATGTCATCATAGAGCAGGTCATTTTCATCGGCTTCAGTTTTAAATAACAGCGTGCCGTTTTCGTCAAATTCAAGTGTTAAGATGCCGCCGACTTCCTCGGTAAACAGCACACACATAATTTTTAATTCATTTTTAATATCCTCCGGAAGCTTGTCAAAGGCTTCGTTCAGATAAAACTTTTTCTCATACGCACTGGATGCGCAAAGCACTACATTTTCATTAAACATATCCATATAATCCTCTCACTGATACTTCTCCTGCCGATATGACCGCCTGTGTGCCGTCCTCTTTGGTCACAAGCAGTTCCCCGTGGCTGTCAATCCCCGCCGCAACACCGGTAAATTCTTCTTTTGTGTCACAAATCCGCACCTGCCTGCCCGCATTGATTAACATTTCATTATAATCCTGCACTAAGCCGCTTAAATCGCCTGTATTTAAAAACTTCTGATAGTATTTTGTAAATTCTTCGGCAAACAGTGCTACAATGCGGCTTCGTTTGATATTCTTTCCTGTTTCGACAAAAAGAGACGATGCAGTTTCTTTGATTTCGTCTGCAAATTCCGTTGTGTTGACATTGATTCCAATACCAATCACTACATAGTGGATACAGTCAAGCTCTGCACTCATCTCTGTTAAAATGCCGCAGACTTTCTTTTTATTGATAACGACGTCATTGGGCCACTTAATATGACATTCCACGTCAGCGCCTTCCTCTGCGACTGCGCGGCGGATTGCCATGGTCACTGCCATCGCTGCAACGATTGTAAGCATGGAGGCATTGGCAGGATTAATCTGCGGACGTAACAGCAATGTCATCCAGATTCCGCTTCCTGACGGAGACACCCATTGTCTGCCCCGCCTGCCCCTGCCGCCGGTCTGGCTTTCCGTAATATAAAGTGTGCCGTCTTTTGCTCCGTTTTCTGCATTTCTTTTAGCTTCATTATTGGTGGAATCAATTTCCGGCGCATAGACCACTTTTTTTACCGTATCGTCGGGATTTAACTGGCTCTCAATTTCCTCTGCCGTTAAAATGTCCGGAAATCCCGTAATCTTATAGCCCTTATTCTGCACCGCCTCAATCGTATAACCTTCTTCTTTTAACTGGTTGATTGCTTTCCATACGGCAGTTCTTGACACCCCCAGCTCATCACATAACATCTGACCGGAAACATATTCATTTGTTGTTCTTAACTGTCTTAATATCTTTGTTTTCATGAATCCCTGCTCCATTAGAATCTTTCATATAGCAGGGCTGCCGCACTAAGAATCTGTCTTTTCTCTCTTAGTACGGCAGCCCATTTTTACGGCTGATGCTTCTGCCGGTTCTTACATCTTACAATACTGCCAGTCCGACTGCTGCACTTACAATCAGCAGAATCACTGCGGCAATTATCAGAAATACTCCCGACAGCCTTTTTTTATTCATAAATGCTTTTATTCCGGATAAGCCGTTGATAAGCGCTCCTGCCAGGAAAACGATCGGAAATAAGATTCCGCTGTTACTGCGCAGAAACAGGATTAAGATAAATAAAATCATAATCACTGCCGTCAGCGCAATCGTTGCATAGTCAATCAGCATTTTAGATTTCCGGTATGCTCCACTCGTGGTATAATACATCTTCTGCTCCGTTTCTTTTTTTGAATTAATAAGCGCCCAGTGTTGCTGCCATTACCGCTTTAATGGTGTGCATTCTGTTTTCTGCTTCATCAAATACAACGGACTGCTCAGATTCAAATACTTCGTCCGTTACTTCCATTTCATCTAAGCCGAACTTGTCATGAATCTGCTTGCCAATCTTGGTCTTTAAATCATGGAAAGACGGCAGGCAGTGCATAAAGATTGCATCCGGTGCTGCATTTTCCATAACTTTCTTATTAATCTGGTACGGTAACAGTGCCTTGATTCGCTCTGCCCATACTTCGTCCGGTTCACCCATGGATACCCATACATCGGTATATAAAACTTCAGCGCCCTTTGTTCCTTCTTCTACGTCTTCTGTCAATGTAATTGAACCGCCGCTTCTCTTTGCCCATGCTTCACACTGTGCTACCAGCTCTTTATCCGGGAAATATTCTTTTGCCGTGCAGGCTGTGAAATGCAGTCCGAGCTTTGCACAGACAATCATCAGGGAATTACCCATGTTGTATCTTGCATCGCCCATATAAACGAACTTCACGCCCTTTAATCTGCCGAGCTTTTCACGGATTGTCAGCATATCCGCAAGCATCTGTGTCGGGTGGTATTCGTTAGTTAAACCGTTCCATACCGGTACAGATGAATATTTTGCCAGTTCTTCCACAATCGTCTGCTCAAATCCTCTGTACTCAATGCCTTCAAACATTGTACAAAGCACTCTTGCCGTATCTGCAATACTTTCTTTCTTGCCAATCTGGGAACCCTGCGGGTCAAGATAGGTCACGCCCATGCCTAAATCATGTGCTGCTACTTCAAAGGAACAGCGTGTTCTTGTACTTGTCTTTTCAAAAATGAGTGCTACATTTTTACCGCGCAGCGGCTGTTCTACAATGCCTTTCTTTTTCATATCCTTTAACTTTGCGGATAAGTCAATCAAGTACAGAATTTCTTCCGGTGTAAAATCCTTTAATGTTAAAAAATCGCGTCCTGTTAAGTTCATGTGTCCTCCTATCCCCTGCCTGACGACCGGGTTCTCATTTTCTTATTCATTCATTTTATGAACAACGGTATCAATTTCTCCGACAAGCTTATTGATATCTTTGTTAATATCATTGATAAAATCGGACAGCTTTCCGACTTCTCCGGCAACCACTGCAAAGCCTTTGCCGTTCTCCCCGGCTCTTGCCGCTTCAATACTCGCATTTAACGCAAGAATCTTCTGCTTTCCGTGAATGGTATTTAGCTGTACCGTCTTTTCCTTAATCCTGTTGACCAGCTCTTCGGCATCCTTTGCGCCTGTACCCAGCTTTCCAATAATCTGTTTATTGTGCTTTTCCATATATTGGGCATTAATATAGTTGTTTAAAACCTGCCCCAGCAGTTCTGCACTGGCACGGATTGCTTCTTCACTGCGTATTGTGACCTTATGTAATGCTGCAATATACCGGTCTTCATTGACACCAATTTCCCTTGCGACCGCACGGAACTTTTCATCGTCCGGTGCTTCGGACAATACCTGTCCGCCAATCACAGAGCCAACCACTTCGTCCCCGATTTTTAACTCGATACCGAAATCAATCAGTCCTGCATGACAGAAATATACGCCCTTGCCTTCCCTGTCGCACTTTTCGCATCGTCTGCACCCTTCCGGACTTTTTCTTGTCAAATCAATACAAAATTCCGTAAAATTATAACACTCGGAAATGTATCTGCCATCAGCACCTACAGCGACTGTCGCAAGTCCCGTAGCTTTCGCCCAGTTGGACATAATCTGTTCAAACTGCTCCATATCACAAAAATCTTTAATATTTATCATATGAATCACCTCACGTACATATCATATTTATTCATATTATATCAAAAAGCTGTAAATATTCAAGCACTGTTTTCCATGAAAATACATGGATTTGTATCTGAAAATTCCAATAATATAAAGAAAACGGTACTTCTGTAGAACTGTATTCATTATTTCTGAATACAGTATACAAAAATACCGTTCCATAAAAACTACTATTATTTAAATGATTAATAGAAGCAATGGCTTCCGATAATCATATAACTGTCATAAGATGAATAATTTGCAATGGAAAGCGAACGGAAAAATGTATAATTTCCTACATTGTTCACACCGGATAAAGCTTCCTTTGCTGCCTGGATACATGCCTGGTTCGGACCGCTTGACAATCTGGCTGCAAATTTTGCGGATGGATTGCCGTTGCCGTCTGATACACCTGAAAACTGCTTTGGTGCATAAATTACTGATGTAATGGAGCTGCCCCACTTGCCGCTCTTTACACGATTTAAAACAACATTTGCAACTGCAAGCTTTCCTTCATAGCTTTCGCTTCCTGCTTCCCAGTCTATGATGCATGCCAGAAGCCACACTTCCTCGTCGGATGCATCCACAGAAGAACCGTATGTCGTGCCGACACTTGAAAGCGCCTGCTTTTTCTTGGCTGCTTCCTCCTCTGCTTTTCTTGCAGCTTCTTCTGCTGCAATCCGTTCTGCTTCTTCTCTCGCCTCTTTTTCTTCTGCTTCTTCGAGCGTATAACCGGCAACAAGCTCCTTGTCCTGTTCTTCACTCTCCTGCATTACTGCCTGGGCTTCCTGTCCGAAACATAACTGCGCATTTTTTACATAGCCTGTAACATTTCCGGAAGTAATCTTTGTCCATTCTGTACCTGTTTCATCCACATATACTAAAGAATAGTCATATAATCTTCCGACTGTTTCGGCATCTTCGTCAGCACCTGCTTTGACTTCAATATAAGAATCGGTTAAAGCAACGGCTTCTGCTGCGTAATCTTGCGCGCCTGCAAAATTGGTTTCATATACTGTTTCGTAACCTGCTGCAACAATATCGGATACCTTTTCTACGTAAGATACCTGAATGTTTGATGTATTATTCTGTTCTGTACTTTGCTGCTGCTCATAGGTAGTTTGTGCGTCGGCTACTACTGGCACTACTGGCATAAGACACATCACCATTGCTACTCCAGCGTACTTCGCCGCTATGCTACTTCTAAGTTTCATAAAGTTTTTCCTTTCCGGTGTCCTTTCCGACACCTGACAAAATGTTACAGAATTGTTACATTTTGTTACGAAAGTATAATACCAAAGTTACACTTATTTGTCAAATCCGTTACAAAACCGCATAAATTCTAGGGTTTCCGTTTATCCCCCGACAGTTTCATTGATTTTTTTATAAAAAATTTAATTTTACAAACCGCCTTTTTAGAAATCCGTCTGTCATTTATCGGGATTTTGGCACTGTCCCTGAGGTCATTTTTAACCGCATAAGCGGTATACGCCGCAAGTGCGCACTAAAAAAGGGACACAGATAACTATATCCATATCCCTTCAAAATTATTACAAATTTGTTAAAAAAAGTTACAATTCTTAATTACAACACGTTATAAATCCATTTCCTACCTGACCCCTGTCCGGCGCTGGCGGACTGCTTCAAATGTAAGAATCGTACAGGCAACTGCCGCATTAAAAGACTCGACCTGACCCTGCATCGGAATCCTTACAAGTACGTCTGCCGCATCAGACGAAGCTTTTGTCAATCCATTCGCTTCGTTTCCTATCAGAAACGCACTGGCGCCGGTATAATCCGACTGCGTGTATTCACAGTTTCCATCCAGATGTGCCGCATAGAGCCGCACGCCTGCCTGCTTTAAATCCGCAAGCTGCTGTGTAAAATCTTTTGCATAAAAGAACGGAACCCTATAGACAGAACCCATTGTGGAGCGGATAGTCTTTGGATTGTAAATATCCACGGTGTTCGGACTTAAAATCACGCCGGTCACGCCCGCACCCTCTGCCATTCGCACAATCGTTCCCAGATTTCCGGGGTCCTGTAAATTTTCAACAAGCAGAAGCAGCGGTTTATCTTTCATCATATCCTGCACCGTATATTGTGCCATTTTTACAATGGCAAGCGCCCCCTGCGGTGTCTTGGTATCTGACATTTGCGCGAAAACGATGTCGCTTACCAGTTCTGTCTGTTCTTTTGCAAATTTGTTTAAAAACGATACATTTGCCGCTGCAAAGCTTTCCGAAAAATAGACTTTCACCAGTCTGTCCTGTGGTACTTCCGACACCATTTTCATGCCTTCGACCACAAACTGCTTCGTTTCTTTTCTGGTTTTCGCCTTTTTTTGCAGGGAAACGACTGTTTTTACCTGACTGCTGCTTGTACTTGTAATCATAGTTTTTTGTATCCTTATCTGTTATTTTGAAAGCAATGCGCTGATATTAAACTCGTATTCGTCAATATCCTTTGTCATTGCCAGTGCTTCATCGATGTCAAAATCGACAAATTTACCGTCTTTATACGCTACCAGACGGTTACTCTTGCCTTCGCAGAGCAGATCCACCGCATATGCCCCCATTACAGAAGCATAGACTCTGTCCTTGCAGGTCGGTGAACCGCCTCGCTGCATGTAGCCTAAAATGGTTGCTCTTGTTTCAATGCCTGTGGCTGCCTCGATTCTTCTTGCCATGCCGGTAGAATGTCCGATACCTTCTGCATTAATAATCAGATGATGCTTCTTTCCGCGCTTTCTTGCTTCTATAATATGGTTAATTAATGCCTGTTCGTCATTGTCATAACGCTCCGGCAGTAAAATGTCTTCCGCACCGTTTGCAATGCCACACCACAACGCGATGTAACCTGCATTTCTGCCCATAACCTCGATAATACTGCAACGCTCATGGGAAGTCGATGTATCACGGATTTTGTCGATGGCTTCCATTGCCGTATTGATTGCCGTATCAAAACCAATTGTATAATCGGTACAGGCAATATCTAAATCAATTGTTCCCGGAAGTCCGATGGTGTTGACTCCGGCTTCCGCAAGCTTTTGTGCACCTCGGAATGAACCATCGCCGCCGATAACGACAATACCGTCAATACCGTGCTTTTTGCAGACTTCTGCGCCTTTTTTCTGACCTTCCGGTGTCATAAATTCCATACATCTTGCCGTGTAAAGAATTGTACCGCCACGCTGGATGATATCGGCAACACTGCGCTTATCCATATCAATAATTTCTTCATTAATTAATCCATTGTATCCCTTCTGGATTCCTTTTACCTTCAGCCCCTTGTTAATTGCCGTTCTTACAACTGCTCTGATTGCCGCATTCATTCCCGGTGCATCACCGCCACTTGTCAAAATACCAATTGTTTTTATCTGTTTTGCCATAAGAACTTCCCCTTCCTTTCTCAATCATCTGTTATATTCCTGCTGTTTTCTATTGTATCTCATAAAAATGTGCATTTCAATATGAATATTCTATGATTTCTGTCAATTTTCCATATAATTTCTAGGTTGTTTCGACATTTTTTGTACCGAACACTTCCCGGAGCTGTGCAACCAGCCCGGCTTCTACTTTGACATTCATGGACGGCGGGAGCTGTTTTTTTAGCTTTTCCTCGGCACAGTAAATGATGACACTATCGTGTCCGTCTGACGGTGCGAGTATCTTTGTCAGTTCCTCCTGCTTTTCCTGATATTCTGCCATATTGGCAAAACGAATCCAGAGCTTCTGCGGCACACTGTCAAAGCTGACAATTTTTTCACAAATAAGTTTTCCATTCTCATCGGCATTGGCACTGACACGTCCCGTTACAAATACTTTATCGCTTGTATCAATGACACTGCGGTAGGTGTTAAAGCTCTGTGGAAAAACAAGTACTTCCACCGTACCTACAAGGTCTTCAATCGTAAGAAATGCCATGAGCTGTCCGTTTTTGGTCGTTTTTACGGTTTTATCCATAATCATGCCGCCGATTGTAACCCGCGTATTGTCTTTTGCCTTTAATTCGCCGGTTTCCTCGTCCAGTTCAAAATCGGTCGTCATCGCAGAAATGTGCCGTTTCCACATCGCCGCGTATTCATCCAGCGGGTGTCCGCTGACATAAACGCCTAAAATCTCCTTTTCAAATGCGAGCAGTTCTTCTTTATAATATTCCGCTACGTCCGGCATCTGCACTTCATAAGCCGTCTTTTCTTCCTCAGATACAAAATCAAACAGTGACATCTGACCGGATATGGCATCTTTACTCTGTTTTACGGCATTATCCAGTAATTGTGCATAAACAAACATCATCTGACGCCGGTTATTGCCAAAGGTGTCAAATGCCCCCGATTTTATGAGATTTTCAATGGTACGCTTATTTAATTCAGAAAACATCCGCGTGATAAAGTCCTGCATGGTCGTAAACGGTGCGTTTTTCCGTTCTTTAATAATGGCTGCAATTGTCGGTCTGCCAAGACTTTTGATCGCAGACAGACCAAAGCGGATTGCACCGTTTTCAACGGAAAATCCACGCTCGGACTCATTCACATCGGGCGGTAACAGCTGGATATTCATCTGACGACAGGCATAAATGTAGCCTGCCACTTTTGCCGTATTATCGACCACGGAAGTCATGAGCGCCGCCATAAATTCTACCGGATAATGGGTTTTTAAATATGCTGTCTGAAAGGATACCACCGCATAACATGCCGCATGGGATTTGTTAAAGGCATATTTTGCGAAATCAATCATTTCATCGTAAATTTTGCCGGCAGTCTTTTCATCAATACCGTTGTTGACACAGCCCGGCACATTTTCATCTGGATTGCCGTAAATAAAATTTTTCCGTTCTTTTTCCATAACGGAAGCTTTCTTTTTTGACATGGCACGACGCACTAAATCGCTTCGTCCCCAGGAGTAGCCTGCAAGGTCACGTACAATCTGCATAACCTGTTCCTGATACACGATGCAGCCGTAAGTCGGCTTTAATATTGCCTCTAACTGCGGACAGTCATATGTAACCGCATCCGGGCTGTTCTTTCCTTTTATATACTGCGGAATAAAGTCCATCGGACCCGGACGGTACAGTGAAATTCCGGCAATTAAATCTTCGATATTCTGCGGTTTTAATTCCTTCATGAACGACTTCATGCCCGCACTTTCAAGCTGGAAAATGCCGTCACATTTTCCCGTACCGATTAAATCGTAAACCGCCTTATCGCTGTAATCAATCGCTTCAATCGAAAATTCCGGTGTGTGCTTGCGGATCAGCTCCTCCGCATCATGGATTACCGTAAGGGTACGCAGTCCCAGAAAATCCATCTTCAGCAGTCCCAGTTCTTCCAGTGTTGTCATAACAAACTGGGCAACCACCGAACCATCCGAGCCGACTGACAACGGTACATATTCATCAACCGCTTTCTGACTGATTAAAACGCCCGCCGCGTGCATGGAGGCATGGCGCGGCAATCCTTCCAGACGTTTACTCTTATCAATTAAATCGCGCACCTGTTCATCGGACTCGTACGCCGCCCTCAAATCCGGATTCATTTTTAATGCTTTATCAATGGTAATTCCAAGTTCGCGCGGCACCATTTTGGCAATGGAATCTACCATGGCATACGGCAGGTCCAGTACACGGCCTACATCCTTGATAACGGCACGCGCTGCCATCGTACCGAATGTGACAATCTGCACAACGCGGTCTTTTCCGTATTTGTCCACGACATAATCAATGACCTCCTGCCGTCTTTCGTAGCAGAAATCGACGTCGATATCGGGCATGGACACACGTTCCGGATTTAAAAAACGTTCAAAAATCAGGCTGTATTTTATCGGGTCAATATCGGTAATGCCAAGACAGTATGAAACGACACTGCCCGCCGCCGAACCTCGTCCCGGACCTACCGGGATTCCGTTGACACGCGAATAATTGATGTAATCCCATACAATCAGGAAATAATCGACATATCCCATGGTCTGAATAACCGAAAGTTCATATTCCAGACGTTCTTTGATGTTATAAATTCCCTGTGTGCTGTCAATCTCCCCGTCTGCGTTCATATCCGGGTAACGCTTTGCCAGTCCTTCATAGCATAAATGATTCAGATACGACCATGAATCATATCCTTCCGGCACTTCGTACTTTGGCACTTTTGTCACACCGAACTCAATTTCCACATTACAGCGCTGTGCAATCTTGTACGTATTTTCAATTGCCTGCGGTGCATACGAAAACAGCTCTGCCATTTCTTCCGGCGACTTGCAGTAATACTGCCCACCCTCGTATCTCATTCTGTTCTCGTCCGTTACCAGCTTGCCGGTCTGGATACAGAGTAAAATGTCGTGTGCATCCGCATCTTCTGCATACGTATAGTGAATATCGTTTGTCGCAACCAGTTCGATATTTAATTCTTCCGACATGCGGACTAACTGCTGATTGACATACTGCTGTGTGGAAATGCCGTGATCCTGCAATTCCAGAAAGAAATTGCCTTTTCCGAAAATGTTCTCATAGCGTTTTGCCGCTTCCATTCCCATCTCATACATACCACGCGCAAGATAGCGCTGCACTTCACCCGCAAGACATGCACTTAATGCGATAATGCCCTCGTGATACTCGGTCAGCACTTCATAGTCTACACGCGGCTTATAATAAAATCCTTCTGTAAATCCCCTTGAAACAATCTTCATCAGATTCTGATAACCGGTATTATTTTCCGCAAGCAGTACCAGATGATAATAACGGTCTTCGGATTCGCCCGGTGTCTTTTCAAATCTGGAACCGGGTGCTACATAGACTTCACACCCAAGAATCGGCTTAATACCGGCTTCCCTCGCCGCTTTATAAAAATCAATGACACCATACATGACACCATGGTCCGTAATCGCAAGGCTGTCCATTCCCAGCTCTTTTGCTCTCTTTGTAATCTCTCCGATCTTACTCGAACCATCCAGCAGTGAATATTCTGTATGGACATGTAAATGCGTAAACTTCATACTCTCCTCTATTCTGAGCAACTTTGTGACACCTGCGGCACAAAGTGTTATGCGAAAAGCTTTTATTTATGGCTTTTCGCATCTGCCATCAGGGCAGCCTGCTCCAGCTTTTGTAATTTATTGTAGCATAAATCAAATAAAATGAGAACTTAAAAAACTATAACACAGACTGACAATCTGCCATAAAGCACTGCCGCCTGTATTTATTTTCTATAAATACAGGCGGCAGTGGAACCTTCCGGCTTATTCAACGCAGCTGTTAAATCCAGCTGTTAAAAATATACAATAGAAAAACCACAATCGGATTGCTGTTATATATGGCAAGCGTGACAGGATTCACTTCTATTTGACCATAGAGCCAGCTTCCTAATCCGGTTGTGCTGATTAAGGATACAAAATATAAAATAATACAGACAGCCATAACACCCTGCACCAGACCGAGTAAAAGTCCCAGAATTCTATTGACACCACCCAGTATCGGAATATGGTTGGCAACAATAAACATACGTTTTACAATTCCCAACAGAATGCTTAATACCAGCACCGTCAAAAAGTATGAAATACCTGTCAATATAAACTGCGTAATATATTCTGCAGCATACTGCGCAATGCCGCTCTCCTGCACAATTTTATTACCTGCCTGTGCCATGTTGTTCTCCAACTGCTCAACCATCTGCTTTGGCAGATAAATCCCCTGATTCTGCAGTACTCCTGCCGTATCTTCTCCGGTATGATCCAGCTGCTCATCTACAGACTGGCTCAAACGGTCATTGATAGTTTTTTCACAGGATTGTTCAATCGAATGATAAATTCCTGTGTGATTTACCATAAAATCTTTGACTCTGGGTGCAAGACCATTCGCCGCAATCAAAATGACAACCCATGCTGCAATGGAATAAAGCACCATAAGAACACCTCTTTGGTATCCACGTACCATATTAAAAAGTACAATTCCAAAAAGTACAAGCACTACTAATGACATTCTTTTCTTTCCTTCCCTAAATATAAATTGATATTATCCCATTTCTTTTACCCTGTCAATCTTTATTTCAAAACGTGCGCTGTCAAGCGTACTGTTAAAAAATCCCCATCAGCAGCTTATTTACTGCTAATGGGGATTTCATATCTGAAACTTTTATGATTTATTGCTCTGTGTTCCGGTCTTCCTCTTTTTCTGTATTCTGTGCCGGAACATCTTTATCCGTCTGCTCTGGTGATGGCTGTTGTGCTTCCGTCTGCTGCGGATGTTCCCACGGCGCAGGCGGTGCCTGATTGACCGTTGAGGAATAGCTTCCGTCTTCATTAAAGGATACGCTTTCTGCAACCTTTTCTGAAATCGTCATATGGCTTGTATCTACCGGTTCAGGAATTCCTTTGACCTTACGGTAAATTTCCATAAACTGCTTTCCGGTAATTGTTTCTTTCTCATACAGATATTTTGCAATCTCGTCTAATACATCGCGGTTTTCGGATAAAAGCTTCTTCGCTTCCTCAAAGCACTCTTTTAACAGTTCTTTAACTTCATCATCAATCATTGCCGCTGTCTCATCGGAACAGTTCAGTCTTGCACTACCGTCCAAATATTTGCTTTCAACGGTTTCCAGACTCATCAGCCCGAATTTTTCCGACATACCGTACTGGGTAATCATGGCTCTGGCAATCTGTGTTGCCTTTTCAATATCATTTGACGCACCGGTTGTTACCGTATCAAAAACGACTTCTTCTGCGGCACGTCCGCCAAGCAGTGTTACCAGTCTTGTCATCAGTTCGTCCTTTGTCATCAGGTACTTTTCTTCTTCAGGCACCTGCATGACGTAGCCGAGAGAACCCATTGTACGCGGTACAATTGTAATCTTCTGCACCGGCTCGGCATTTTTCTTTAATGCCGTAATCAGCGCATGACCGACTTCATGATATGCAACCGTGCGTTTTTCTTCCTTGCTTAAAATGCGGTCTTTCTTTTCCTTACCGGCAATAACCACTTCCACGGCTTCAAATAAATCCTTCTGGGATACCACTTTTCTGCCGTCCTTGACTGCCGCAATCGCCGCTTCGTTAATCATATTGGCAAGATCCGAACCAACCGCACCGCTCGTTGCAAGTCCGATTGCTTCTAAATCAACGGTATCATCCATTAATACATCTTTGGAGTGAACCTTTAAGGTATCAATTCTGCCTTTTAAATCCGGCTTATCGACAATAATTCTTCTGTCAAAACGTCCCGGTCTTAACAGCGCTTTATCAAGCACTTCCGGCCTGTTCGTTGCGGCAAGGATAAATAAGCCCTTAGAAGAATCAAAACCGTCCATTTCTGCAAGCAGCTGGTTTAATGTCTGCTCACGCTCATCATTGCCGCCGCCATAGCGGGAATCTCTGCTTTTACCGATGGCATCAATTTCATCGATGAAAATGATACACGGTGCCTGCTTCTGTGCTTCCTTAAATAAGTCACGCACACGTGATGCACCGACGCCGACAAACATTTCTACAAAATCAGAACCTGCCAGCGAGAAAAACGGTACATTGGCTTCACCGGCTACCGCCTTTGCAAGCAGGGTTTTACCGGTTCCCGGAGGACCTACAAGCAGTGCGCCCTTCGGCAGTTTCGCACCGATGCTTGCGTATTTATCCGGATTATGCAGGAAATCGACGATTTCTGTCAGAGACTCTTTGGCTTCATCCTGTCCCGCTACATCTTTAAATGTCACGCCGGTCTGCTTCTGTACATAGACCTTGGCTGTATTCTTGCCGACACCCATGCCGCCCATCATACCGCCGCCTTTAGACAGTCTTCTGTATACAAATGTAAACATCAGATAGATAAACAGAATCGGCAGTACATAAACCAGCAGAAAATCAATAATAGACGAACTCTGATCCGGAATATATCCTGAATACGTCACACCTTTATCGTCTAATTTATCTGTAATATCCTTATCTTTAATATAACCGGTATAATACGTATAGGAAAATCCGTTACTGTCTTTTTGTGAATCCGATGGCTGGATTAAGATTCTGTCCGAGTCAAACTTGACTTCTGAAACCTTATCCTCATCTATCATCTGCAAAAATTCGGAATACGTAATTTCTTTATACGTTGCATCTTTTATCATGCTGTTTAACATCGTAATCGCAATAAATGTAATTACACCTGCAATCAGTATAATAATGATAGTATTCATATTTTTCGGCTTTTTGTCATTTTTGTTGCCGTTATTGGGGTTATTTCTGTTGTTATTATCCATAAATTCCTCCGCCGGACCGTCATTATTTTGTAAAGGGCAGTACACTGTACCCATTTATTTCTTATTATAAATACAATATCACGATAAATCAATAAAAAATCAGTAAAATTCCTTACTATTATTGTTAGCATTTGTATGAAGTATTCATAATCTTTTTAGATTCTTGTTGGCGTTTTTGCTGTGGTCTGTTATGATTAAACCAGTAACAAGATGTCTGTATTGCATAAGTGTACCGCATAAAATAATCCGCAGACATCATAACCGCAGGCTTTGATTGAGGAATAGGAACCGATAAAATGACACAATTTTTAATTTCAATTATGGATATAACACCGCTGTCGGACAGCCTTTCAGGCGATAAGGCACTATATGACAAGGCTTTTAAACTTGTACCCGGACACCGGCAGCAAAAAATCTGTAATTTAAAAAATGATGCTGCAAAATGCCGCTGCCTTGCCGCCGGACTTCTGCTCAATTACACAACACGCGCATTTATATCCGGCTCTGTTACAGGCTCTTTGGCAGATAATACGCCAACTGTCAAAAATATCCCATTTCCGGTCACTGTTTCAGCCGCCGTCTGCACCTATGCGCAGGAATACGATTACGAAACCGCCTGCATTGCAAATGGGAAGCCGTATTTTAAAGAGCATGAAAATCTGCATTTTAACCTTTCCCACTCCGGAAATTTTGCGGTGTGTATTGTTGCCGGTATGCCCTGCGGTATCGACATTGAGGGAAACCGCCCGTTTAAACCGTCCGTTGCAAAAAGATTTTTTTCAAAAACAGAATATCACTGGATTTATGATACAGAAAATGTATCTGTACAGGCGGAACGTTTTTTCCGCCTCTGGACTTTAAAAGAAGCCTATGCTAAAGCTACCGGAAATGGCATTGCAGCAGAAATTCACGCGGCATCCTATGTCCCGGATATGGACAGCGATGGTCTGTGCTTTGCAGATTCTGAAACTGCCGCGCATTTTCAAATAAAAGAAGCAGAATACGACGGACTGCGGATTGCCGCGGTACTGTCGGATTCTGCTTTCTGATATCTATAATCTATAGCTGCTGCCGGTTATTTTTATTTTGTTTTACTTTTTATTACAGTTTAAATTTCTGCATATGGCCTGTAAGGGTTTTTGCGGATTCTGCAACCACTTCCGCACATTCTTCCACCTGTGTGCTTTCCTGTGTGACGGTCTGTGCATTGGCTGCAAGCACTTCAATTGTCGCTGAAATTTCTTCCGCACTCGCAGACTGTTCTTCTGAAATCGCCGCCATATTACTTGCAACATCATTGACCTGTTCAATTTCTTCAATCATTGATGTTACAATCTCACTGGTGCTGTTAATATCCGTGTAAATCGTATGGAACGTTTCATATGCCTTATTCACCGCAAGAGTATTTTCCTGTATCGTCGTAACACTTTCTCTGGTACGCTCTACCATGGTATCTACCTGTCCGTTAATATTGGCAATAATTTCTCCAATCTGTTGTACGGAATGGGCGCTGTTATCTGCCAGCGTGCCGATTTCTCCCGCTACAACTGCAAATCCGCGTCCTGCTTCGCCTGCTCTTGCCGCTTCAATGGATGCATTTAATGACAGCAGGTTGGTCTGTGCCGCAATATCGCCAATCATTTTAATAATCTCGTTAATTTCTTTGGTCGATACCCCTACATTTTCCACAACCTCTGCCAGTTGCTGCATGGAATCCACAATGTGTTTCATATTTTTCTGAACCGCATCCATGTCTTCATAGCCGCGGTTTGCCGTATCCACTGTTCCACGCATTTTTTCATTCGCCTGTGCCCCGTGCTTGTCCGCTGTATCCACAACCGTTGCCAGTGTTGTTGCATTTTCTGCCAGTTCGGAAACAGCATTTGCAAGCTGTTCAATTGTTGTACGCATATCTTCCATAGACTGTGACTGGCTTTCAGCCGTCTGGCTCAAAGACTCGGACGTTGTTGCACTGACACCTGCCTTTTCATCTAACTGCAATGAAATATTCTGTACATCTTTAATGACGGCTCTCATACTGTCAACATACGCGCCGAGTGCATGGCTGATTCGTCCGATTTCATCGTTGCCTTTCGCTTCAATCTGCACCGTAAAATCTCCGTCTGTCAGTCTGGCAATACCTTCTGTCAGCCCTTTAAGCGGTGCAATGATAATGCTGACAACCCGGCTTACAACAGCAATTGCAAACAATATCGCAATCACACCGATTAAAATGTATAACCCTTCTGTCTTACGCAGGCTCTCAACCATTTCATTCTGCGATACGCACATTACCAGCTTCCATGTTGTGCCGTCTACTGCCTGTACTGTTACAAAATACGGCGCTGTGCCGTCTTTTATCGTATAAATGTTAAATTTATCTGCGCCTAACTTGGTTGAAATCTGTCCCAGAAAGGAATCTGCGCCCTGTGCGGATATTTTGGATGCATTATACGATGTATCTGGGTGTGCCAGAATCATACCTGTTGCCGTATCGACCAAAAACGCATATCCTGTTTCTGCATCCATGACATTTATAGATGTAACCTGATTGGTAACATCTTGTAATGATATATCTGCCGCTGCAACCATTTTATTTCTATCCCTGCGGTTTAACACGGCACTGGCACTGACTGTAAATGTTCCTGTATTGGCATCCATATACGGCTCACCAAAAGTAAATCCACTGTGGTCAAGTCCTTCTTTGTACCAGTCACGCTGTGTTACCACGAAATCCGCACCCGGTTTCCAGCCTGAACCGTCCAGATACCGCGCATCGGCATCCCCTTCATAGACGCCGTTTGGAAATGCTGCATTGAGTTTTGTTGTTGTCGCTAAATAATTTAATTCATCTTCATCAGATTCAAATTTCACTGTTTCCAGTGTGTCTTTTACGGAATTCAGTGATGCAATAATCGAACTTTCCCACCTTGCAATCACTTCGGTATTATAATTGGATTCTTCTTCCATTTCTCCGTAAATTGATTTTGTCATCGTCTTTTTCGTATTGACAAAATTTACAGACAGAATCACAATTATCAAAATTGCTATTAACGGAATAATCGCCGCCAGCAGCTTAAAACGTACACTGCTTCTTTTCTGTTGTAATTTCATTGCTTACCCACTCTCCCTTTGTTTAATGTCAACCACCATTTAAAATGCTAAACCATTTAAATTATACTCCCCCTGATATTTCTTTGTCAATGTTCACAATTAATGTACCTTTTGTAATACACTTGTGTAATTCCTATAATGATGGTATGATTTGTACAAATATAAATATGGAGGATATGTATGTATTTTGACAGACTTGAAAAAAATCTGATTGATATTATTAAAGAAGAACAGGCAAAACTGGGTTTTCGCAAAGAAGCCATCCGCCTGTACTATCCACTCAGTTCCCTGAATCATTTTTTTGAAGCAGAGGATTCTGAAGCTGAAATGCTTACAAGGCTTTCTGGATTTCCGGCTTCTCTTACGAAAAAGCTGGGAAATGTCACGGTTACGGCTAAAAAAGACCGCTTCTGCTTTCATATTCCGGAAGACGGCAGCGTCTATGTGCATGAGCATACCGATGCCAACGAATTTATCCGCAGTCTGGTAGAACTTTTACAGCACCACGGCTGTACCATAGACGATATTTTTTCCTTATTTAAGGATACTTCTGAAAATGTTATTTTTGAAGAAATGAACCGCGGCGAATTTGACTGGCTGGTGCGATTTACCGGCAACGCAGACGACCCGTATTACTACTGCTTTAAAGATGAGGGCTGTCATATCATCTATCACCGGTTTCTGCCGGAAGACTATGCGGATTTTGAATTTTAAATGGGGAGCGTGTGAAAGGACAGCCCTCAACGTTGTCACTTGACTTCGGTCTGTCCTTTCACACGCTCCTGCAGGGTGGTGGTGCCCCCCCCCCGAACAGACGCAACAACGGCAGGTCAAATGCCATCACCGTAGTGACCGCCGCCTAATCAATCCTCCCCCCCCAATGCTCATTCACTACAAATAAACCAACACCAATAAAGTCCCGACTGCCACCCACCCCATAAATGATAAATGCTCCTGCCGAAGTTAAGTGCTAACGTTGAGGCAGGAGCATTTATCATTTACCTAGTTGTGTTTTTCCTGATATTCCAGTGCCGCGCCGATGAATCCTCTAAAGAGCGGATGTGGTCTGTTTGGTCTGGACTTTAATTCCGGATGAGCCTGTGTTGCCAGAAACCATGGGTGGTCTTCTACTTCTACCATTTCCACGATTCTGCCGTCCGGTGAAATACCGGAAAGCTTCATACCGTTTTCTACTAATACATTTCTGTAATCGTTGTTGACTTCATAACGATGACGATGTCTTTCATGAATCGTTTCTTCACCGTATACTTCATAAGCCTTGCTTGTCTTATCAAGTACGCAAGGATAAGAACCCAGTCTTAATGTACCACCGATATCGTCTACGCCTTCCTGATCCGGCATTAAGTGGATAACCGGGTGTGTTGTATCCGGCTTTAATTCTACGCTATGCGCATCAGAATAGCCGATAACATCTCTTGCAAATTCCACAATGGATAACTGCATACCAAGGCAGAGTCCTAAAAATGGAACTTTATTTTCTCTTGCATAACGGATTGCCTGAATCTTTCCTTCAATACCACGGTCACCAAATCCACCCGGAACAAGGATACCGGATACATCTGAAAGCAGTTCGGCTGCGTTTTCTTCCGTAACCAGTTCTGAATCCACCCACTTGATTGTTACATCGGCTGAGTTGTATACACCGCCGTGCTTTAATGCTTCAACGACACTGATATAGGCATCATGAAGCTGGATATATTTACCAACAAGCGCAACTGTAACCTTCTTCTGCGGATTCTTCCAAGCCTTGCACATTGCTCTCCACTCGTCTAAATCCGGTTCAGGACATTCAAGCTGTAAACATTCGCACGCTACCTGTGCTAAATGTTCTTCTTCCATGGCAAGCGGCGCATCGTATAAGATTTCCACATCGAGGTTCTGTAATACATGGGACTTCGGTACATTACAAAACAGCGCAATCTTATCTTTGATACCCGGCTCTAACGGGTGTTCGGTACGGCATACTAAAATATCCGGCTGGATACCCATTCCCTGTAATTCTTTTACACTCGCCTGTGTCGGCTTTGTCTTCATTTCTCCGGAAGCCTTCAGGTACGGAATCAGGGTAACATGGATTAAAATCGCGTTTTCCCTGCCGACTTCATGCTGGAACTGACGGATTGCTTCCAGGAACGGCTGGCTTTCGATATCACCGACAGTACCACCGACTTCAATAATGGCAATCTTTGTATCCTTTGTTGAGAAATCCCTGAAAAAGCGGCTCTTGATTTCATTGGTAATGTGCGGAATAACCTGTACGGTTCCTCCGCCGAAATCACCACGGCGTTCCTTCTGTAAAACAGACCAGTATACCTTACCGGTTGTTACGTTGGAATTCTTATTTAAGTTTTCATCGATAAATCTTTCATAATGTCCAAGGTCCAAATCCGTTTCCGCACCATCATCGGTTACAAAAACTTCTCCATGCTGAATCGGGTTCATGGTTCCCGGGTCAATGTTGATATATGGGTCAAATTTCTGCATTGTTACAGAAAAGCCGCGTGCTTTCAGCAGACGTCCAAGTGATGCTGCTGTAATTCCCTTTCCAAGTCCTGAAACGACTCCACCTGTTACAAAAACGTATTTTACGGGCATTAGTTCCTCCATTCTGCCGTATCCGGCAATCCCAAAATTTACAGTAAAAAGAAATATCCGGCAGCATAAAACGGCTACCGGTATGATTTCTTTGCATTATTATTTATATTATACAACGGAAATAAATATATTTCTACTGTTTTTTTATATTTTTTTACTTCGCGAACTGGCTCTGGTACAGATTCGCATAGAAGCCCTGTTTTGCAAGCAGTTCTTCGTGATTTCCCTGCTCAATAATTTTACCGTCCTTCATGACTAAAATGACATCGGCATTTTGTATCGTGGACAGGCGGTGTGCAACGATAAAGCTCGTTCTGCCTTCCATGAGCTTTGCAAATGCGTTCTGAATCTTAATTTCTGTTCTTGTATCAATGGACGAAGTTGCTTCATCTAAAATGAGCATCGGCGGGTGGCACAGCATCACTCTTGTAATACAAAGGAGCTGCTTTTGTCCCTGTGATAATCCGCCGCCGTCTTCTGTGATAAAGGTATCATATCCCTTTGGCAGACGCTTGATAAAGCTGTGTGCATGAACGGCTTTTGCTGCCGCAATCACCTCTTCATCGGTTGCATCCGGCTTACCCATGACAATATTTTCACGGATGGTTCCGGTCTTTAACCATGTATCCTGCAATACCATGCCGTATCCCGCGCGCAGGCTATGTCGGGTCATTTCACGGATATCAATGCCCGATACCGAAATTTTACCGTCGTTGACATCATAAAAACGCATGAGCAGGTTAATCAGTGTTGTCTTTCCGCAGCCGGTCGGACCGACAATTGCAATACGCTGTCCTTGCTTTACATGAAGGTTAAAATCTTCAATCAGCTTCTTATCCGGCACATAAGAAAATGCTACGTGTTCTAAATCAACCGTTCCATCTACATTTTCGAGCACTGCGGCATCTTTGCTGTCCGGGATTTCCGGCTCTTCTTCGATTAATTCAAAGATACGTGCCGCACACGCAATCGCATTCTGTAATTCCGTCACGACACCGGAAATTTCATTAAACGGCTTTGTATACTGGTTTGCATAACTTAAAAAGCAGGATAACTGTCCGACCGTTAATCTGCCGTAAATGGCTGAAATTGCGCCACTTACCGCAACCCCCGCATATACAAGGCTATTGATAAAACGGGTAGACGGATTGGTAATCGATGAATAAAAAATGGCTTTTAGTGAACATTTCTGCAGACGGTCATTAATTTCATCAAATCTTTCAAGCGCCTCATCTTCATAGCAGTATGCCTGTACAACCTTCTGTCCGCCAATCATTTCATCAATCAACGCCGTCTGCTCACCACGCGTTTCAGACTGTAATTTAAACATCTGATACGTATGCTTTGCAATAAAGCTTGCCACAAACAGGGACAGCGGAGTAATTACAATAACTACAAGTGTAATTTTTACATTAATAGACAACATAAAGCCCAGTGTTCCCAGAATCGTCAGCACCCCGGAAAAAAACTGGGTAAAGCCCATGAGCAGGCCGTCCGCAAACTGGTCTACATCGGCGATAACACGGCTGACGACTTCACCGTAGGAGTGTCCGTCAATATATTTTAACGGCAACACTTCAATCTTTTCAATCGCTTCGTCACGGATATCCCTTGTCACATGATACGTAATTTTGTTGTTGCAGATATTCATAATCCACTGGGACAGTGCCGTAATTGCAATAACGATTCCGACTTCGGAAAGTATCGCCGTAATTGCCTTAAATTCTACATTCTGCGGTCCGATAATGTAATCAATCGCATTTCCGATTAAAATTGGCACATATAAAGATGATGCCACAGTTACTGCTGCCATTAAAATTGACAGAATCAAAAAGAACCAGTAGCGTTTAATGCGCAGCAGCACTTTTTTTACGGTTGTACCTGTATTTGCCTTTGCCATAACTTACGCCTCCTTTTCTTTCTGGAACTGTGAATAATAAATTTCCTGATACACTTCGCAGTTTTCAAGCAGTTCTTCATGTGTTCCGATACCTGCCACATTTCCGTCATCTAACACGATAATCCGGTCAGCGTGCATCAGCGATGCCGCACGCTGGGAGACAATAAACAGTGTCGGCGCGTCTTTCATTTCACGGATTGATTTGCGCAGTGCCGCATCGGTTGCATAATCGAGTGCCGATGCACTGTCGTCTAAAATCAAAATATCCGGTTTTCTTACAACCGCACGGGCAATCGTTAAACGCTGGCGCTGTCCGCCTGATAAATTTTTACCGCCCTGATCGACAAAGGAATCAAGTTTACCGTCTTTTTTCTCGACAAATTCCCGTGCCTGTGCAATGTCTAATGCTTCCATAATTTCCGTATCGGTCGCATCTTTTTTACCCCAGCGGATATTGTCACGGATTGTTCCTTTAAAAAGCTGTGCTTTCTGCAAAACAATGCCGACTTTCTCTCGTAAGGCTTCAATCCGATAGTCTTTGACGTTGACACCGTCAATATAAATCTCACCCTTTGTCACGTCATAAAAACGCGGAATCAGATTGACAAGGGACGATTTTCCGGAGCCCGTACCGCCGATGACACCGATGGTCTGTCCTTTCTTTACCGTAAAGCTGATGTCTGTCAGCGATTCATCGCCCGCACCGCTGTAGCGTAAGGATACATTTTTAAATTCCACTGCCGCAGCCTGTGTATCTGTGCTTTCCGTGGTACTGCCGTTTTGCATACTGGACTTAATACTAAATACATTTTCAATTCTGCCCGCACAGGCGAGTGCCTTGGTAATGTTGATAATCAGGTTTGCCAGCTTGATTAATTCAATGAGAATCTGTGACATATAGTTGTAGAGTGCCACAACCTGTCCCTGTGTCAGTGTTCCCGCATTGACACGCACCGCACCAATCCAGATCAGTGCGATAATGGAAATGTTGACCACCACATAGGTCAGTGGATTCATCAGTCCCGAAATCTTACCGACAAATTTCTGTAAATGATTGAGCTGTTCATTTGCCTGTTTAAATTCTCTGATTTCATTTTCCTGCTTGTTAAATGCACGTACAACACGCACACCGGTCAGGTTTTCCCTTGTAATGCCAAGAATCTTATCCAGTCCCGCCTGTACTTTTTTGTAAAGCGGTCTTGTGGAGAGCATAATGCCAAAAACGATGACTGCCAGTACCGGAATCGCTACCGCAAAAACAAGCGCCGCTTTGACGTCAATCGTAAATGCCATAATCATTGCACCGAATACAATAAACGGTGAGCGCAAAAACAGACGCAGTACCAGATTAACACCGTTTTGCACCTGGTTAATGTCACTTGTCATACGTGTAATCAGTGTTGACGTACCGATGGTGTCCATTTCCGTAAAGGAAAGGCTCTGGATATGCTTAAATAAATGATGGCGCATACCGGTCGCACAGCCGACTGCCGCTTTCGCCGCAAAATACTGTGCCGTAATGGCACAGGTCAGCCCGATAACTGCCAGTGTCACTAAAAGCAGGCTCATTTTTACAATGTAGCCTTTATCCGCATTGCCGATACCCGTATCAATGATTGCCGATACGACAAGCGGTACAAACAATTCAAACAGTGCTTCGAGCATTTTAAACAACGGTGCGAAGACACATTCTTTTTTGTATGCACTCAGATACATCCAAATTCGCTTCATATTTTACCCCTTTTCTATCCGCACCAGACCGCCTGTATTATCATAGGACCAGTTCTGATTTAGGACTTGATTTCATACGTTTGTTATTTTATCATAAATACATCAATACAGAAAATATTTATAATGTATATGTGATATACGTTTTTTATATAGGAAGGATTTTTGATATGGATTTGAAGCAGCTTTCTTATTTTGTGAAGATTGTTGAAGAAGGAAGTATTTCAGGGGCGGCAAAAAAACTGTTTATGTCACAGCCGCCGTTAAGCAGTCAGATGAAGCTTCTGGAAACTGAATTGGACTGCACATTGTTTGAGCGGGGTTCACGCACAATCCACCTGACGGAAGCCGGAGAAACACTTTATAATTACAGCCGTTCGCTGTTGCAGTTAAGCAATGTTGCAAAGCAGGAAACCATGAATGCGGCACGACATTTTAACGGTGTACTGCGTATCGGTATTGTTTCTTCCTTGATCGGTTCGGACGCGCTCGGCTGGCTGTGCGGCTTTTCCAAGCAGTATCCCGGTATTCATTATGAAATTAATGAAGCAGACACCTACCACCTGCTTTCCCAGTTTGAAACCAATGCCATCCACCTTGCACTCCTGCGCACGCCGTTTCACACGGACTCGCTGACCTGCAAAAAGCTGTTTACGGATTCGCTGGTTGCGGTGGGACAGGAATCATTTTTTGCCGACAACCGTTCTTCTGCCATTACACTTGATAACCTTGCCAAGCTCCCGCTTATCGTATACCGCCGCTGGGAACACCTTTTGCGGAAAGAATTTGAGGATAAAAACCTGAGTGCGAACTGGTTCTGTATCAATGACGATGCCCGTACGACCCTTTATTTTGTGGAAATGGGCATGGGGGTCGGTATTATCCCGCAGTCTGCCGCCACGCTGGTTCAAAAAAAAGGAATTGTATGCAGACCGGTTAAAAACTGCGATATCGCAACCGATGTTGTCCTTGCATACAATTCCACTTATCTGCCGGAATGCTCCCGCGCATTTATTGAGTATCTGGACACCCTGTACCCAGATATTCCATAAGCCTGCTCCACGCATATCTGCGTTTCGTCTTAAAATATCCGTTATACACTTCAAAATTTGTATAAGAATGTTCAAACTGGCGCGAATACAAATGCGCCAGGTCGACCTGCTGTGTAAAGGTCAACGTCTTCCCGTTTTCAAGCCAGCACTGCATATCCAGATGTTTTAAAATGAGATATCCGATGACACCGATTTTCGCCTTTAAAAGAATTTCGCTGTCATTGACCGCATTCAAAAAATATCTGTATACATAATACATCATCAGCTGCTCGTATTCGTATTCCTTCTCCTTATAATATGCCGCAAATTCAGACAGCTCCCGTTCATAGTCCTCCGCACCGCAACAGTTTTTAAAATATCTGCTGTTTCTTTCAAGACAGACGTACCAGTCCGGGTTGATAACTTCCATGCCGGCAAAGCGGTCAAAAAAATGCGGGATATTTTCATATGACGTATGATTTTTTCCGCCGTATTTCTTTTTCAAATCCTTTAAACGGTCTTGCAGATAATCCGCCTGTGCGTATGCCTGTATTTCATAATCCATTAAATCCACTCTGTCGGTATCCAGCTTCTTTTGCAGTTTTTTTGCAAAATCCAAATACAGCATACAGCGCTCCTCTATTAAAAATGCCCTGTTGCGGATGATATTATACGCCGTTACCCTTGCCTGGCGCAGCTTAAAATATAACTGCGGGTCGATATTATTATAGGAAGAAACGGTTTCATCTGTTTCTTCTACCGTAAATGTCAGCGGCTTTTGATAGCTAAACATCAGCTCGCCGGCTGTTTTACAGGACGGCGCCAGTCCGATTTCCCGCTCACTGCCGTATTCGTTGATAAACCGCGGAAATTCGGTGCACGTATCACACAGCTTATCTTCGCCCAGTGCAATAAATAAATCACACAGGTTCTTGTCATTTAAAAACGGGCATCTGCCGTTTTGCAGCGTAAAGGTACAGCCGCCGCCCTCCTCCGGCACCATAACCGACTGTAAGCGCTGTCCGAAACTTCCTGCAACCGTTTTGTAATAGTCATACGACTTTTCATCTACATCCACGTCCCAGCCCGCACAGCACGTATCCGTACATGCCCCTGCAATACATTTAAAATCTTTATAATATTCGGGTGTTCTAATTTTCATCATTTCCTGCTTCTTTCTAAATTTCTTTGATACCAGGGTCAAAAGGTCTAACCCCACATGAGCTTGCTCATAAGTGGGTGAATGACCTTGTGACCCGCCCTAATATGAGCATAAAAGCAGGACGATAGTTCTGCGATATGCGAATATTGGGCAGGATTGTGGGAGTGCGCAGCACGGAACAATCCGCAGGTATCATTATTGGGGACTTTTGCCCCCAACAGCATTTTTAGTATAGCATATCTTATTTTTTTTACAAATACAGATTGTAGCATTTTCAATTACAGTGTATAATATGATACAATGTCAAAAAATAAATCGACAAAGAAAGGATAAAAGTATGCAACGTACAAAACAAAATCATGCTTGGCGCGTATTTCGCCTGCTGTTGATTTTTTTCTGTATCGGTCTGTCTTTACAGTTTACTTCCTGCGGCAAAAAGCAGGCTGAAAACACTGTTTTTTCAGTAGACGACCTTTCCGGCAAAAAAATCGGTGTCCAGCTTGGTACAACCGGCGATACGCTCGTATCAGATTATGAAACGGACGGTTCAAATACAACCGTTGAACGTTTCAACAAAGGAAACGATGCCATTCAGGCATTAAAACAGGGAAAGATTGATGCAGTTGTCATTGATGCACAACCGGCACAGTCTTTTGTTGCCGCAAACAGCGACTTAATGATTCTCCCTGAAGAATTTGCTAACGAAGACTACGCTATTGCAATTGCAAAAGGCAATTCTTCCCTGACAAGTTCTATCAACGACGCTTTAAACACATTAAAAGCCAACGGCACACTTGATGCCATTTTAAACAATTACATCGGGGAAAATATCGGACAAACTCCGTATACCTCTCCTGAAAATGTAAACCGTTCCAACGGCACACTGGTTATGGCTACCAATGCTTATTTCCAGCCGTATGAATACTATGAAAACGGCACGATTGTCGGTATTGATGTCGATGTCGCCACTGCAATCTGCGATACTTTAGGAATGACCTTAAAAGTAGAGGATATGGAATTTGATTCCATCATCACTGCCGTATCTTCCGGTAAAGCCGATGTTGGTATTGCAGGTATGACCGTTACACCGGAACGTCAGAAAAATATTGACTTTTCAGATTCTTACACCACTTCACAGCAGGTTATTGTTGTGCGCAATAACGATGCCGTATCCGGCGGTACAAGTCTTTCTGAAAAATTTAAAACAGACTTCTTAACCGATAACCGTTATCAGTTCATCCTGACCGGTCTGAAAAATACACTGATTATCGCAGCCTGTGCCGCATTAATCGGTATTGTCATCGGTTTTTTAGTTGCCGTTGTCCGTTCAAGCCATGATAAGACCGGCAATTTAAAGATTTTAAATGCAATCTGCACCGTTTACCTGACCATTATCCGTGGTACACCAAGTATGGTACAGCTGCTGATTATTTACTATATTATTTTCGGCTCTATGAATATCAGCAAGCTGCTGGTGGCAATTCTGGCATTCGGCATTAACTCCGGTGCTTACGTTGCCGAAATTTTCCGTTCCGGTATTATGTCTATCGACAACGGGCAGTTTGAAGCTGCAAGAAGTTTAGGCCTTACCTACCGTCAGACCATGCTTAGCGTTATTCTGCCACAGGCATTTAAAAATGTACTGCCTGCCCTTGCAAATGAATTTATCGTGTTACTGAAAGAGACCTCTATCAGTGGTTATATCGGACTGACCGATTTAACCCGCGGCGGTGATATTATCCGAAGCATTACATATGATGCTTTCCTGCCATTACTCGGTGTTGCATTTATTTACCTTGTACTGGTTGTTATTCTTTCGGCACTTGTAAAGAAACTGGAAAGGAGATTAAGAAGCAATGAGCGAAACTAAATCAGATGTTCTCCTCGAAGTCAAAAACCTGCACAAGGCATTTGACAAACATGTTGTTTTAAATGATGTCAATACGACCGTCCGCAAAGGCGATGTCATTGCCATCATCGGACCTTCCGGCTGCGGTAAATCCACATTTTTACGTTCGTTAAATATGCTGGAAACGCCGACCGGCGGACACGTTTTATTCCACGGCACGGATTTGACCGATAAGTCGGTCAACATCAACCAGATCCGTGAAAAGATTGGTATGGTATTCCAGCACTTTAATCTGTTCCCGAACATGACCATACGTGAAAATATCTGTCTTGCACCGGTCAAATTAAAGCTGATGACAAAGGAAGAAGCTTCTAAAAAGGCAGACGAACTCTTAGAGCGTGTCGGCTTAAAGGATAAGGCGGATACCTATCCTGCCATGCTTTCCGGCGGACAGAAACAGCGTGTTGCAATTGCCCGTGCGCTCGCAATGAATCCGGAAGTCATGCTGTTTGACGAACCGACTTCTGCGCTTGACCCGGAAATGGTCGGCGAAGTTTTAACAATTATCAAAGAACTTGCCCAGTCCGGCATGACAATGTTAATTGTTACGCATGAAATGGGATTTGCAAAGGAAGTTTCCAACCGCTGTATGTTCTTTTCTGACGGCAATATCACCGAAGAAAATGCACCAAAGGAATTTTTTGAAACCCCACAGAGTCCTAGATTGAAAGAATTTTTATCGAAAGTACTTTAATAAAAATATCCCCCAGCCATTGTCATTTGACTCCGGCTGGGGGGGTGTGTTTTTATTAAAAACTTAAATCAATATCAACCGTTCCGTTGTTTGCATATTTCATATAGTCAAACAGCTTCGGTGCCGCAAGAAGTTCCAGCGGGTCTCTTTCATGTTCATCGTCTTCAAATATTTCTGCCACTTCTTTAATTTCCGGGTTTGATAAAGAATTCACATATTCTTTTAATTCCAGTACAGTCATATTAAAAAGTTCTTCTTTACTTTTCATGCGTTCATTACTCCTTTTCTTTTTCAAATTTAATCGCCAAAGCCGTTGAAAATAACCTTGCCGGCATTCCACAGTTCAGCTGTTCTTTTTGCCGCCTCAAGTCTTCCGGCATCGTCTTTAAAGCCAAATGTTGCCGACTGGCAGCCGCAGTCCATGCACATGACATAATAACCGCTGTTTTCTTCTTCTAAAATAGAAGGTCCTAAACATCTCGGACAGTCTTCTAATTCAATCATTTCATAAATTTCCATGTTAATCTCCATTCCTCAGGCATTTTAATGCCGTGATTTCAACACTGTGGGAAAACACTTGCCGGATTTTCCCCACTTTCATGCTGTTCTATTATACATGAAATTTGTCTGTATGTGAACCTAAAAATCCGGAGCAGTTCAAACTTTCCCGGATATATTCCTGTGATAACCCAGATTGTATGGCAATCTAACCGATAATATCTTTGTCATAATAGCCTATGCCGAGTTTTTTAGCTGTTTCTTCACCGATAAAACGCCCGCCGCTTCCAAACTCTCTGCTGATTGTAATAATTCTTTTTGCCATTGCTGCTTCCTCCTCAGCTTAATTTTTCCACTCTATTCTTACTGATTTTCTTTAAAAATGCATATCCTGCTGCACAGGCAACAAGTTCTGTTATCGGAAATGCCCACCAAATCAGGGAAATGCCTGCTGTTGTGTTTTTTACAAAAATTGAAAAAATTCCTGTTAGCGGTAATATAATGACAAGCTGTCTAAGTAGTGAAATCACAAGCGATTCCAGACCGCCGTCCAACGCCTGATAAATGCCCTGATAGGCGATATTGATTCCCGCAAAAATAAAACTGATTGAAATAATCCGCATTGCACTGATAAAATACGTTCTTGACTGTCCCGCATTAAACAGCGTGGCAAATGCGTCCGGAAAAATTTCTGTAATAAGAATCCCTAAAATCATCAGTGCTGCCGTGTATATCAGACCATATTTGATTCCGTCCCGGATTCGTTTTTTACTTCCCATTCCATATGCATACGCTATGATTGGCGTAATGGCATCTCTTAAACCAAATGCTAAGAACAATACAAACTGCTGGACTTTATAAAACAATCCGTATGCAGTCTGTGCAGAAGGACTGAACTTCAAAATCAGATTCATTACATACACCATGACAGACATCAGCGCCTGTGCAATAATTGCAGGCAGACCTATTGAATAGATTCCTGCAATCGTTCTGCCATCCGGTTTCATGAATTTTATTCCATGTTCAAATTCCCTATTTAATTTCATATGAAAAATAAATAACAACCCTGCTGATACAATCTGACCGATTACCGTAGCATACGCAGCGCCCTCTACGCCCATTTCAGGAACGGGTCCGATACCATAAATCATTACCGGGTCCAAAATAATATTGACCACAGCACCCACAACCTGTCCGATTGTGGAATAAAGGGAACGCCCTGTTGCCTGTAACAGCTTTTCAAATAATGAAAAGAAAATAATTCCAAAAGAAAGCACACAGCATATTCTTAAATAACTTGTTCCCATTGCAATCACTTCCGTGTCAGCCGTCTGTGATGAAATGTATGCCTTCACTCCAAAAATGCCAAACAACAGACATACCGCACAAATTATCACACCTAAAAACAGACTGTTTCCGGCGACTTTCGCAGCTTTTTGGTTTTTTCCCTCTCCAAGAGTTCTTGCAAGAAGCGCATTCGTTCCCACACCGGTTCCGATTCCAACTGCCACCATAAGCATCTGTACCGGAAATACCAGTGTCAGCGCATTTAAAGCTGCTTCACTTCCCACTTTCATATTGCCGACAAAGGCACTGTCCACAATATTGTAGACTGCCTGCAGTGCCATGGATAAAATCATCGGTATTCCCATCTGCACCATAAGCTTATTTACCGCCATCTCCTTCATCTTGTCACTTTCTGCCATTTTAATCCTCCTTGTTTGCGAAGCAAATGCGACTGCTCTTTGCAGGAGCAGAGGATTTGTCCTCCTTGTTTGCGAAGCAAATGTCTGCTATGTATGCTATGCCCAATAGCTTGTATAGCATGCGCCCTTTGCAGGAGCAGCGGATTTGCCTCTTTGTTTTTTTGCACAAAAAAAGTGTGTAGTTACCGCATAAGCTGGACTTACGCTGATAAGCTACACACTTTTTAATGGCATTATAGATTTAAAATAAAAAAACGAGCAGCAAAACTGGATTTACGCTCGTATGCTACTCGTTCAAGGACTACTATATTTCTGATTTTTAAAAAAGTCAAACAAAAAAGTTTTTATAAAAAAGCTTATTTTTTGAAAAAATGAAAATCACAGCAGTCACCGCCGTAACCTAATGTTTTTGTCCGCGTAAAACCTATTTTTTTCAAGCCGCCGTATGTCACATCATCGACATCACAGAACAGGCGGCACAGATTTTCACAGCCGTTTTCCACGCAGGCGGTGTGCCACAGGCATTTTTTAATCGTAACATCATAATAATCATTTCCATATGCCTGCGTACTTTCTTGCAAATCGGTTGTACGCATAATTTTAAGAAAGATATTGCTGTAAATGGCATAAAATCCCGGTACTAATTCCATTTTAGCCGTTGAAGCGTGTTTTTTTGCTGCTACTTTATCAAGCATATATTTTCTCATATACTTATATACATCTTCTTCTGAAAAGCCTTCCTCAGACAAGCACTTATGCAACGCTATGCGTGGAAGTATCGTCTGGGCAAGGGTTTTCATCTGATTTTCGGATTTATTTTTTGTATTCTGAATCAATGTATCCAGCATTTTTTCCTGCCTGTCAGATACTGCACATCCCTTTTTATTTCCGAATTCTTCAATTAAAAATGCTTTTATCTGCTTTTGCTGTTTTATTTTCATCGTTATCACACCCCTCTTTTTGTAACTTCTAAAAAAATTCTGTACCATACCTGTATTGTATCATAAAAATAACGGCACGGTATATTCATTTTGAAAATATACCGTACCGCTATTTTACTCTATTCTACCGGACCGCTCCATGAAGAAAACTGTTTTGCATGGCTGTCTAAATCCGCCGTATTTACGGTTATCTTCCCGTCTGCAACCGTATATTGAATATTCATCGGATTACAACCGCCCGCAGTGCCGCCTACACTGTCCATTTTAAATACATTTCCGCAGTTCTGACATACTAATTTGCCGCTTCTCTCCTTGAAATACGCTTTTGGAGAAGGATTGCAGGTCTGACAGGTGTTCAATGATAATCGTGCTGAGCCGTCAGACGCATTTACGGCAATCATCTGTATATTGGTTCCGTTTGAATCATAATTTACATATAACGGATGTTCTGTCAGTGTACCGATATCTATTGCTAACTGTCCGTTTTCTACGGCAGGCGTTATGTATGACGCAGCTGCGGCGTTTTCTGTCGAAGCTGTACTTTGAGCCGCCGTATTTTTAGAACCTGCACTTTTATCTTCTGTACCCGGTGTAAATTCATGGGTGATTCCGTAAGTCTTTACTATCATTTTGTAATTACAGCCGTTAATAACATCTTCCGGCACATTTATCGTCCATTTTACCGGAATCCCGGTATAAACCGTAATCTCCGGATACGTTCCGAAATCCAGATTGCTTTCCACATACTGAATATCCCCTGACTGCGCTATCACCGCCGTATCAAATTCCGCTGTATTGTGAGATCCCTGTGAAATCCTGACCGGATTCATGCCTGCCAGACCCACTCCCTGTGAAAGCATTGCAAGTCCGAGCACCACAACCAGTATCGCGCCTGTCTGCATGACAAGCTTCGTATATTTTTCCCCAAGCGCCGATACAAGGCTTCCAAGCCCCAGCATCAGCGGAACCGTGCCTAAGCTGAACATCAGCATTGCCAGTGCTCCCGATATGGGATTGCCCAAACCGAGTGCAATAATCTGCATAGACTGCATCGGACCGCATGGCATAAATCCGTTTAACAGCCCGACAACAAACGGTCTTTTTTCTGTTCTTTTTTTCTGATTGATTTTTATGACGGACTTTCGCGGGAATCTGATTTGAAGCTTTCTCAATGCCGGAAAAATCCCCAGCATATTGATTCCCATTATCACCATAAATAATCCGGCTGTTATTTTTTATATGCCCTGTAGCAGCAGCGGCATTCCACTGCCCGAACCGCCTGTCAGAATCATTCCTGCTCCGCCAAGCACAAATCCGACTGCCGTATACGAAACTACCCGTCCCGCGTTGTACAGTACCGAAGGCATGATGACATTTATTCTGGATGAACTTGTATTCTCAGCGTTCCTCGAAGGAATACACTGTGAAAGATGAATCCCGCCGCACATCGCTATACAGTGAACGGATGTTAAAAGCCCTACAATAAAGAGCATGCCATAGCTCATTTGGGAATCGGCAAGCATTGACGGAACAAGTAAATTTAAAATACCAAAATGCTGTAACAGATAATACAGTAAAATAATAACCGCCAGTGTTCCAATCCTTCTAACCCATTTTAAAGAATCTGCCTGCTTTTTATCGATAACTGTATAATCCAGCTTCTCAATAATCGCAGCAATACGGTTTAATGTCACTATTTCCGGATTAAATTCTATTTCAGCCTGTCCTTTGCTATAGGAAACCTGCACTTTAGAAATTCCTGCTGTATTCTTTAATTCCTGCTCTATTTTATTCTGACAGTTAATACAGGTCATGCTATCGATAATAAGAACTTTTCTTTCCATTCCCATGTTTCATTTTCCTTTAATATTACCGATTAAAATATACCCCTGCCGGGTATTAATATCGCAGTTAATTATATACACCTATGGGGTATTTGTCAACAAAATTTTAATTGCACGCTGTTTTGTCCTCTGTAAATACCGGTAAAAAATCAAAAACCGCCATAAGAAACAGACAGCTTAAGGTGACTATTTCTTTGGCGGTATTTTTTATAAATAAAGGATTACTCCCGTACCTTTAAAGCTTGATTTGTGCCATACGTTCAGCATGTGTCGATAGGGTAATTGAGATGCAATCTGCTCTACAGTAAAACCATTTATGTTTAGTTTTTCATCTATTGTAAGTTCCTTGGATAACAGTGCTCCCAGCAGACGGTGCAGTTCATACGTGTCATCATGTTTCGGCAGATTTTACATCTGGAAAATGGACAAAACCTCCAAATTTTCCGTATGCTTTGAGCTTTAATCGCATATCTAAGCGATTTTTCGTCCATAAATACATATATTTTTGATTTTATACTAGCGGTTCAATTCAATATAATCTATTGCCTGTTTCCACCCATGACCAGGCGCATCATCGCCCCAATACCTGCTGGTTATCTCATCCAATTCGTCTACACACTTTTGCAGCTTTTTTATATTGGCTTTGCGCTCCTCCCGCGTTATAGTTTTCAAGCTTTCATTCTTTACTTTATATGCCATGCTTTGTAAAAAATTAACAATATCAAAATATTCCTCTGAATCTTCAAATCTCGTGTCTCCGGGAAAGCAGTCAATTACCTTTTCAAAAGCTGTTTTCATATCTTCTGCCCCTGCCTGGCTTAATGTCTCAGCAATATAAGGTACAAATTGCACCATTTCGCACATTATAAACCACCAGCCTTCGTATCTCCAATTTCCAATCAGATTAACAAGAATATGTAAATGAAATAACTGTGGTGTAACCAGATTCTTTATATCCAATAGTGAACCTTTCTCCCATAAACAATCTGATTTCACTGCAAGAACACTCTCATCTATATCTTTAACATCACCATAGAACTCTTTTATCGTAATCATATAATTTTACCTTTCGTACAGAAATTTTAATAATTAACATTATATATGCCTAATCTATCTCCCTCTCAACAACCACCTCACAATAGACGGTTTTATTTCAAAGGTTTCACAAAGGTCTGCCAGTACATGCGGATAGCAATTTGCCATGCCAATTCTTATTATCTTAACCCGTTTATTATTTCTTTTTCAGACTGTTCAAACGCCGCCATACATTCCTTTTTGTGTTTCCCAAAGCTTTTATACATCATGCCGACAAGCGGAATCATGCGGTATAATCTCCGACCACGCTTCGTCTGCACCTCACGCAATCATCAATATTCTTGCATTTGTCTTTTTGATCTCTAAATGTGCTTTTTCTTCCGCCGCCTTATCCTGATAAGCTTCATAATACGCAAGCCACATGCCCATAACTTTGTGCGAAACGCTTTCTGTTTTGTAGTATTTTGAAGCCTTTCATTTCCAGCGGACATCGGTCGGGCGTGTCCGGAAGTCCCTCCGCACCAAACAATGATACGGCTAACCCAGTGAATCCATAATCCGCAAACCGCTCTGCTATTTTAATGCCCGGAAGAAGGCTCTGCTCTCCGCCCATAATCACAATGACTGCTTTGCCGTTGGTCTGCTCCGGCTCTGCAAGGTGTCCCACAAAACCGTGTTCTTTCATATTAAAATCTGTATGTTTTAATTTTACTGCTGTCTTCTTCATATTTTTTTCCCCTATCTCATATCATGTGTTGGCTGTCCCGCCCCTTTAAATGTCCATTCCAATAATCTTTCCGACACCAACCTTGTGTCCGCCCTCCATAATCGAAAACGTTGCTCCGACACTGACCTCACTATAATGATACTCCTCAAATGTAAATTTTATAATCGCCGGAATCGGAACATCAAATCGGTCAGCCTGCAATTCAACAAATGTAATTCCCCAGTAATTTCCCGCGTTATCAAAAACGGCATCGGGTCGGTATCCCACTTGCGGCAGACTACTTCGCTGTCCGGCATAAAAAAAGACTTCTGCTAATAAGTACATGGTGTGTTTCTCCGTTTACTTTTTCTGTTATATAAAATAAATAGTGTTTGTAAATTAAGTAATTATTCATTTACCTATTCTATATCTGAAATCGTGCCGATAAAAAAATAAACTTTCCTTATACAATTTCCAATAATTCGCTTATGTCATCAATTACCCAATCTGCTCCCGCCTCTAACAAACTATTTTTGCCTGAAACCCCATAGGTTACTCCACATGTATACACACCTGCATTTTTGCCCATAAGTATATCAAATGGCATATCCCCAACGACTAAAGTGTCCTGTGCATTATATGACAACTCATTTAATGTCTTTTTTACCGGTTCTGCATTAGGCTTATGCAAAGTAGTATCTTCTGCTGCTAACAAATACGAAAAATATTTTGCAATGTTCATGCTTTCAAGAAAACCAAGTAATGAATCTCGTCCTCTTGAAGTAGCAATTGTGCAAACAATACCTTTTTCATTTAATCTGTTTAATGTTTCAATCATATTAGGAAATAATAACGGCGGGATTGTTTTCTTGGTTTCATCAAAAATTTCACGATATTTTTTCATACATAAATCAATCATATCATCTGACAATTCCGGACATAACTTCTGAAATCCTATTTTTGCTGACATACCAATTGTATCGGCACAAGCCTGTTCTTCTACCACATCTAATCCCATCTGACGTAATGTTTCCTGTTTTGAAACTACAATCGTCTTTTTGGTATCCATTATCGTTCCATCAAAATCAAATATTATAAGTTTTATATTCATAATTTGTATACCTGTTTTCCCTCTAATCCCCTAGTTTTTTCACGACTTCCTCAAACTCATAAAACAAATCAATATACTTTTCAACAATTGTATTGCAGTGCTTTTTTACAATTTCACAATCATAATCATGCGCAAGTTCATTTCTCACTTTTAACATATCCATCCATGCATCATCTGAAATTAAATTTGCCTTAAAAGCTTCCCGCAGGACTTCCCTTGGCGAGCCTGCCACAAAACCTGTTATCGCGTAATACTGCACCAGTATATCTTTCATAACCTTCCATGACAAATCAAATGTTATACTAAATTTAGCACTTGTCCCACTTAATACAAAAGAATCTGATAAATCTCTTTCCCTTGCCTCCGACAACGCCTCCAGTGAATTACAAAAAGATTTAAAACGTCTGCTAAATTTTTCGTCCATATTGCTTAATATCCTCCAATAACAATTCATTCCTGCAAGTATCCATATTTAATAAATCCACGCTGTAAAGTGTCGGCAGTTCTTCTATTTTTTCAACAAGTTCGTCAAAACATTCCACTCCTGACACCGCTATATCAATATCACTGCGTTCTCTGGCTGTCCCCTTTGCCCTTGAACCATATAAAATCACTTCATCTGCCTGAAAATCCCTGCACAGCTTTGAAACCTCACATATCACTTCATCTGCTTTCATCAAAATCACCTGCCCGACATTCTTATATCCTAAAACATGTACTGTATCTTTAATATATATTATCAAAAAAAAGCAATTCCGTATAGCAGAAATAATAACAAGCGGTCAGTCAAGTCAAGTGACAACGGTGAACTGACCGCTTGTTATTATTTACCATTATTTACATATTCCGCAGTTCCTCCCGGCTCCCTATCTCCAGTTTTTCAAAAATATGCTGCATATGTTTTTTGACTGTCGTTTCGGAAATGACCAGTTCTTCTGCAATTTCCTTATTAGAGCGCCCGGAACATGCCAGTCTTGCGACCTCTGCCTCCCTCTGGGTCAGTCCTTTTCCTTTCTGCCGCTTCCTGCGGCGGTTGATTTATTTTGTTTACACCTTTTATTTATCAAATCCGGCTGAAAATGAAAATACTACCATAGACGAATCCTGGTAGTATTTTTAGTAGTATCTTTATTTTTTGCCTATTTTAAGCCTTTTTTCATGCGTTCAATCTCCTCATCGAGAGAATCTGCCGCAGTGTTAGATTCGGATTTTCCGTGCTTTCTGTCCTTATGCTTTTCTTCCTTATATGCATCGGAGAATAAAACTTTTGCAACAAATCCTGCTCCGCCAAAAATCAGCACGAGCATAATAACCCATTCATACATTGATATTGAAACCATGTAAATATTTGTATTTAAAATAATGGATGCTACAATCAAAATGACACTCAATGCCGTAAACAACTTCGATGCAAAAGAGGCTCCGCTTGCGAACATCCATATAATACCGATAATAAACGGAATCATAATCATCCCCGAATTCAGACGGACACCACCAAGCATAATTGTTCCGCCGTAACCGAACCAGCCGGACGATACAACCACTTTCTGGGATAAAATAAACAACCCCACAATCAACATAACAACTCCGGCTACAAACTGTTTTAATTCATTTTTTGCACTTTTCATACACTACCCCTTTTCTCCTTTGAAATTTTACTCTGTATCCTGTTTTTTTATTTTACCCGCTTCTTTTTTCTATGGTAAACCATCAGCGTTATCCCAAGCGCCACGATAAAAACGGAAATAAACTGGGAGGTGGACAAAAATCCGACCGCCCCACGGTAATCATTTCTTAAAAACTCAATCAGAAATCTTCCGATACCATACAGCAGTAAATAAATACTGCCAATATCGCCTGTTATCAGCTTTTTCTGCTGATATAAAAACCGGTGTGCAATCCATATCAAGACTGCGGCAATCAGAAAATCCCCGGCGGCTGAAAGAAGCTGTGTCGGAATAAGCTTTATGCCTGCCGGTGCCATGCTGTCTGCGGGAAATGTAATGCCCCATGCGGCGGTTGTTTCCCGTCCGTAACAGCAGCCTGCCAGAAAGCATCCGATTCTGCCAAAGCCCTGTGCAAGTACCACTTCCGGCATAATTAAATCAAAATACTCCAAAAAGACGAGTTTTTTTACTTTGCAGTAAATCCACGCCGCAAGCACCCCGGCAATAATGCCGCCGTAAACAACAAAGCCCTCTGACCCCAGCACCGCAAGCGGGTCTTTTAAGAAATCCTTAAAACTTACAATCACATACAAAAGCTTTGCACCCAGAAAGCCGCAGACTCCTGCAAGAATGGCAATATCAATGACCGATTCGTCTTTTAACCCCAGTTTTTTTGCCCGCATACAGCCAAGCGCCAATGCCAGCAGAAATCCAATGCCAATCATAAAGCCATATCCGTGTACGTGAAAATTTCCGATTTGAAACAGATCGATTTTCATTGCTGTTTCCTCCCTTTCCGGCTAGTCCATTGCCAAATCCTGTCTTGCTTTTTTCATACGTTCTTCAAACTGCACATAAAAATCGCGTCCGTCATACGGCAGTGCAAAGAAGCTTTTTAAAATATACATTGTTAAAATTCTGTTCTGCCCTTCATCCAGTCCCTGCTGTGCCGCCTGAATTTCCTTTAAAAAAGCATGCCATGTCACAAGAAATGTATTATACGCTTCTAAATCCGGCGTATCCAGCCACTTTTTCACCTTGATTTTCGTGAGATTGTGCTTGTGGCACTCGTCCTTTTGCAGGATATACTGAAAATGTGTGTCGTCCTGCCAGTATCTTCCCAGCGGAAACAGCCGGCAGATACCCGGTCTTGCGCCGTGAATCCGGCAGCGCTGCTGTTCATTTAAAAATGTACAGGTTTCGTTTTCCCCTGCCATTTTCAGATTCGGTAAAATCACGCCGTCTACGACATTTAACGCCAGATGCTTCTCCACCAGACTTTCAAACGGCATCTGAAGCTGTCTTGTCAGACGGCAGATATCATAAGGATCTAACACAATCGAATCTCCCATGCCGTGACAGCATACGGAATTGCAGCCCTGACACTGATTCGTATCTGCCTTTACCATATCATTTTCACTATATAACTTTCCATCGGAAATTTCTTCCAGACTGCAGTTTCTAATCATTCTATTTTAACCTATCCAAACAGATTCTTTCTTAAATCATTGATTTTTGTATGATACGTAGAAATACTTTCTGAATCCGGTATGTAATTGTTTGGACCTTTCTTAAATACTATTTTTAATAAAATCGGCGTAATAATCGTTGTAATAACAACCACGATAACAACCGGTCCCATAAAGGCACTGCCCATCATGCCAAGTGCCGCACCTTTGCTGGCTACAATTAAGGCGACCTCTCCTCGTGAAATCATGCCGACACCGATGCGCTTACACTGATACGGCTTGTATCCGCATACCTTTGCACCGAGTCCGCAGCCAATAACTTTGGTCAACACCGCTACAATAACTAATACAACGGTAAATGCAATAATCGTTCCTGTCATATTCGGCAGTTCTACCTTCAGCCCAATACTTGCAAAAAATACCGGTGAGAGCAGTAAAAATGAAAGGGTGTCAAAACGGGACTGGATAAATTCAGAACGCTCTGTATTGGAAATAATCAGACCTGCAATATATGCACCTGTAATATCCGCAACACCAAACCACGCTTCTGCCACATAAGACATTAAAAGACAGAATACAAAAGCTATAATGGCATGTCTGTGACGTCCGCGGTCTGCGCTTTCAATCCATTTTTTATAAAATTTGTAAAATACAAAACCCACAACACCTGCAAATACAAAGAATAATACAACCTTTAACAGTACAACCGCTACATTCACCGATTCATCTGCAAGACTTGTAATAATTGTCAGAGCCACAATACCTAAAATATCATCAATAATGGCAGCGCCTAAAATCGCGTTGCCGGAATGAGTTTTTAATTTGCCCATTTCCTTTAAGGTTTCAACCGTAATGCTGACAGAAGTTGCCGTCAGTATAACGCCGATAAATGCATTCTGAAGCACAACACTGCATGAGGCATCCGAATCAATAACACCCGGCTTGTTAAAGAAATATGCAACGGCAAATCCACCGATAATCGGCATGATAACGCCACAAAGTGCAATAACAAATGCAGCTTTTCCGCTCTTTTTTAACTCTTTAATATCTGTTTCCAGTCCGGCGCAGAACATCAGTACGATAACGCCAAGCTCCGCTACATTGCTTAAAAACTCCGTTTCCGTAAGCAGCCCCAGCATAGACGGTCCTAACAAAAGACCGGCAAGCAGTGAGCCGACAACCTGCGGCATCTGTACGCGCTTCGTCGCCAGCCCCAATACCTTCGTACAAAGCAGTATCACTGCCAAATCCAGTAAAAACTTGTAACTTTCCATCGTTACATCCTCCAAAAAATTTTCTTCCTATTATAAATGTATGTTAATAGCGATATAAACTTTATACTCCACTTACTGCCCAATGTCAACAAATTTCTCACAATGGCCGGTTTTGTGTATACACTTTTTTGAAGGCTGTCGGCAGCGCATATTCCTTTTCCAAAGCCTGCTCTGTTATCCACGTAAAATCCGAATCCGGGGCTGCTTTTCCACATTCGATAAGATAACTTTCCATATGCCACTCGATATGTGTGAAAATGTGGCACACCGGACTGCCTTTTTGTATCCGACAGTCCGTGATTCCACACTTTTCAAGCCACTTTTGAATTTGCGCTGTATCTGCTTTTCCCGAAAGATTCGGCAGTTCCCACATGCCACCAAGCAATCCGCTCCTGGCTCTTTTTTGCAGCGCCAGCCTGCCCGCATGTATCATTATAAGTACGGTCTTGTCTTCGATTCTGCGCTGTGCTTTCTTTTTCTTTACGGGATACGCTGGCTGTGTCCCCGCGGCACAGGCACTGCATAAGCTTTGTAGCGGACATTCTGTGCATCGCGGTGTACCATTTGGCATGCAGACAACTGCGCCCAGTTCCATCAGGCTCTGGGTAAAGATACCGCACTTGTCCACAGGATAAATTTCCTGCAATGCCGCTGTGATTTCATTTTTAAATTTTGTATCGGAAATTTCTCTGGAATCTGCCGTCAGACGTGTCACCACGCGAAGCACGTTTCCGTCCACGGCAGCGTAAGGCTTATTCCATGCAATTGAAGCGACCGCTCCCGCCGTATACGCACCGATACCCGGCAGGGACAAAAGCTGTTCATATTCGTTTGGGAAAATGCCGTTATATTTTTCACAAATCTGCTGTGCAGCTTTCTGCATATTTCGCACCCTCGAATAATATCCAAGCCCCTCCCACATTTTTAAAAGCTCCTGCTCCGGTGCCGCGGCAAGTGCCGCCACATCCGGAAAACGCCGTAAAAAGCGCTCGTAATACGGAATCACCGTATCCACTCTTGTCTGCTGCAGCATAATTTCCGATACCCACACGCGGTAAGCATCGGTATTTTCACGCCACGGCAATACACGGGCATTTTTTTCATACCACGCAAGAAGCGGTTCTGTAATTTGTGACAGTTGTGTTAAATCAAGAGGCATAGTTACTGTCCTCCGTCCATTTTTTCGCGTACCTTCTGCGCCGAAGGAGTTGTTGCAAGCCCGCCTTCGCTCGTTTCCTTTAAACATGCCGGAAGCGCATTGCCGATACGGCGCATCGTATCAATGACTTCATCGGGTGCAATCGCACTGCAGATACCCGCCAGTGCCATCTGCGCACTGGTGACAGCATTGACCGCACCGGCTGAATTTCTTTTAATACACGGCACTTCTACCAGCCCGCAGACCGGGTCGCAGGTCAGCCCCAGCATATTTTTTAAGGCGAATGCCATGGCATTGACAATCTGTTCATCATCGCCGCCCTGCAAATAAGCAAGCCCTGCCGCCGCCATGGCGCTTGCCGAACCGATTTCTGCCTGACAGCCGCCGGACGCGCCCGCAATGCTTGCATTTTCCGCAATCACCGCGCCGATTCCCGCCGTCAGATACATCGCTTCCACCATTTTTTGTTCCTCTGCCCGGAAATATTCCTGATATGCCAGAAAAACTGCCGGAATCACGCCGCATGCACCGGCCGTCGGTGCAGCAACAATCCGCTTCATGCAGGCGTTGGACTCGCCCATTTTGACTGCCTTTTCCATGACAAGCCCAATGTATTCTCCCGCAATATTTTTTCCTGCCGCATTATAGCAATGCAGTTTTTCGCCGTCGCCGCCCGCCAGTCCACTTGCCGATTTTAAATCTTTATCATACGCGCTGTCTGCCTGCTTCATCGCTTCATACATCCGGTGCATCGTTTCAAAGGACTGCTCTTTTGTAACCTGCCGTTCTTCCATATCCGCCCGGCATACAACCTCCCACAAAGGTATCTGATATTCCTTTGCCAGATTTAATAAATCCTGAATTGAATGATAAATCATATACTCTCCATTCCGCATTGTTTTTTGTATACAGCTTTTATACAAGGCTCAAATACGTTACTTTTTTAATACCCGAAAGCTGTTCTAACCGCTGGACAATCTGCTCCGGCACTTCCTGGTCGCACTCCAGCACCATAACTGCATCGCCGCCGCGCGCCGAGCGGTACAGCTGCATGGTTGCGATATTAATGCGAGCTTTTGCAAGCATGGCAGTAACTTCCGTCACGTGTCCCGGCTGATCGAGGTTATGCACGACTAACGTCGGATATTCGCCTGTGAAATTGGTCTGTATTCCGTCAATCTGTGCGATGTTGATTCTGCCGCCGCCAATCGACTCTCCGATGACCTCTAACGTCCTTCCCGTTTCCCCGGTAAGATAAATCTGTGCGGAGTTCGGGTGGGCTTCCCGCAGCTGTGCCGTGCCGAAAGTAATTTCAATTCCTTTTTGTGCTGCAATTTTTAAGCTGTCCGGAATCCGTATATCGTCCGGTACCATGCCAAGAAGTCCTGCCACTAAGGCTTTCTGTGTTCCGTGTCCCTTTCCTGTCGCAAGAAATGAACCGTATAATAAAATCGCTGCTTTTTTCACCGGCTCTCCGAGCAATTTTCCCGAAATATAGCCGATTCTTACCGCTCCCGCCGTGTGGGAGCTGGACGGTCCGACCATGACCGGCCCGATGATGTCAAAAATGTTCATAAGATACTCCGTTTTTTATTCCATTTTTTTCTCAATTGCCTCAATAACGGTCTTTAATGCTTTGATTCTCGCATATTTTTTGTCATTGGACTCTAAAATGTGCCACGGCGCATAGACTGTATTGGTCTTTTGCAGCATTTCATTGACTGCTTCCTCATACAAATCCCATTTTTCACGGTTGCGCCAGTCCTCGTCTGTAATCTTCCAACGTTTTTCCGGTGTATTTTCACGTTCCTTAAAACGTGCAAGCTGTGTATCCTTATCAATCTGCACCCAGAATTTTACAATAACTGCATTCCAGTCTGCCAGCTCTTTTTCAAATTCATTAATTTCCACATAGGCTCTCTGCCAGTCATTTTCACTGCAAAAGCCCTCCAGCCGTTCAACCATGACACGGCCGTACCATGTTCTGTCAAATATCGCAACATGTCCGGTCTTTGGCAGTCTGTTCCAAAAACGCCACAGATAATGTCTTGCCTTTTCATGCGGTTCTGGACTTGCAATCGGGTGTACTTCATACCCCCTTGGGTCTAACGCTTCGGTAATACGCTTGATATTTCCACCCTTTCCTGCGGCATCCCAGCCTTCATAGGCAATGATAACCGGTATTTTTTTACGGTATAATTCATTGTGCAGTTCGCGCAGACGCTTTTGATACTGATTTAATAAAGTATCATATTCTTCCTCTGTCAAAGTCTTATCCAACGCCACGTCTGCCAGCTTTTCAATCGGTTTTAACGGAAATGCATTCTGTAACAGCGGCACTGCCAGCGTACTGTTTTGAAGTGCCGTGTCAATTCCCTGCACCAGCGTTTCCAAAATCTGTAACTGCGCCCACTTTTTATCTTTGGCATCTACCAGATACCACGGCGCGCTCGACTGGTTCGTATCGCACAGATACTGCTCATAAACATCCATGCATTTATCATAATGCTTATTCTGCCATACATCATGTTCACTGACTCTCCAGCTCGTATTTTTGTCATCCGCCAGCTTATCCAGCCGCTTTTTCTGCTCCTTTTCATCAATCTGGAAGAAAAACTTCATCAGCAGATAACCGTTGTCTGTAAGCTGTCTTTCAAAACGTTTGATACTTTCTATTTTCTTTTTATACTCCTGCTCGGATAATTCCCCGCGCAGCTTTTCCCTTGTCACTTCGCTCATCCATCCGCTGTCCATAAAGACGAATTTGCCCGCTTCCGGTATCTTTACAAAATGACGGTATAAGAACGGCTTGCGTGCTTCTTCTTCTGTCGGCTCATCCATAACTGCCACTTTAAAAAAGCGCGGGTCGATATTTTTAATAATCTTTCCAAGCACACTACCCTTGCCTGCCGCACCCCAGCCTTCTAACAGCACCAGCACCGGCAGTTTCTTTTCCTTCATCAGAATCTGCTGCTGTTCTAAGCGCGCACGTGCCTTCTTTAAACGCTGTTCCATTTCCTCTTTTGACGGTTGTTCCAATCGGTTCCAGTCCTTTAACATAAAATACCCCCGTTTCCGCCGCTTTGCGGCTTATCCTTTTATTTTACTTTTCATTATACTGTATCCTGCGATTTTTTCAATGTCCGGCTTCTTTTTAACAGCAAAATTCCTGCAAAATCCGCCAGAAACCAGCCAATCGGAATCGATCCCCAGATACCCGCTACGCCAATCCATGAAACGGCGGACAGCGTATAAGCAAGCAGCACCCTCGTTCCGAGCGATATGACCGTGAGTACCACCGACACGCCCGGACGGCTGACTGCCCTGTAATAGCCGTACAACATAAACAAAATGCCGATTCCGATATAAAACATACCCTCTATCCAAAGATATTGTACCCCGGTTCTTACGACTTCATCACTGCCGCTTACAAATATCTGCATAAGCGTTTTTGCAAAAACACACCGCCGTACTGATAACCGCACAAAATACAGCCACACTGATACCGGCACTTTTCATGCCTGCACGGATACGGTCTTTTTTGCCTGCGCCGAAATTCTGTGCCACAAATACCGAAAAGGCATTGCCGAAATCCTGCACCGGCATATAGGCAATCGTATCAATCTTGACCGCAACGGCAAATGCCGCCATAACGACTGCACCAAAGCTGTTGACCAGTCCCTACACCATTAAAATGCCGAAATTCATGACCGACTGCTGTAAGCATGTAAATCCTGACAGCGACAGGATTTACATAAAATCTTCCCTGTTCCACACACAGTCTTTTTTGTGCAGGCGCAGCCCCGGATATTTTATCCAATAGTAAATGAGCAGTCCGAAACCTGATATGTGCTGGGCAAGCACCGTTGCCTGTGCCGCGCCCGCAATGCCCATTTGAAAGCCTGCGACAAATAAAATATCCAGTGCTATATTTAATACCACAGACAGCGCCAGAAATAACAGCGTCACGACAGAATTTCCCAGTCCTCTTAACAGATTGGAGATATAATTATATATAAATGTTGCAAAAAATCCCATAAAGACGTAAAACAGATAAATCCGCATGTCCGAAACCGTTTCCTGCGGCACCCGAAGCCATTTTATAATTGTATCCAGCCCCGCGCAAAACAAAACAATTAACAGCACGGTTATGAGTGCCGTAAATGCAAATGACAAAAAGATTCCGTTCTTTATCTTTTCTGTATTTTCTTTCCGTATGCCATAGCAATAAATGCACTGCTGCCAAGACACAATCCGATGATGACGGACGTCAAAAAAATCATCAGCGTATATGACGCTCTCACCGCCGCCAGTGCATTGTTGCCGATACATTTTCCCACCACCCACGTATCCGCGAGATTGTAGAGCTGCTGTAATACATTTCCAAGCATCAGCGGCACCGCAAATGCCCACAGCCCGGAGGTGATGTTTCCTGTTGTTAAATCATGTTGACTGCGCATTGTATTTTTGTCCTTTTTTCTGGCTTTTAATTTAACTTATTTTTGCTTTATTGTTTTTCAACTTCTGTATGTGTATCTTAAATACAAATGTATGTATGATAAGAATGTCTGTAATATTCTTTTCAAGACACGCATTTTGTAATACATTTTCAACTCACGACCTCTCATGGAGGTCGACAGTCGGCTGGGTAGGAAATTCATTATCCCAAGACCTTTTCAACTCACGACCTCTCGTGGAGGTCGACAGCGGTGGGAATCGACTGCCGAACAGGTGATATTTTTCAACTCACGACCTCTCGTGGAGGTCGACAGCTGGACAAGTTTGCATTTATTCCTTGCTATATTTTTCAACTCACGACCTCTCGTGGAGGTCGACCAGCTCCATTGTGAGCATTACACAGACGGTATTTTTTCAACTCACGACCTCTCGTGGAGGTCGACCGAAAGTGTCTTATTTTTTTACCCTAAAACACAATTTTTCAACTCACGACCTCTCGTGGAGATCGACCAAAACTCATCACATCATCACCTGCAATGATTTTTTTTCAACTCACGACCTCTCGTGGAGATCGACTGTACGGAAATATGTTTTATGTGCGACTTGTTATTTTCAACTCACGACCTCTCGTGGAGATCGACGCATACGCATATTATGCAGCGGCTTAGAATGATTTTTTCAACTCACGACCTCTCGTGGAGATCGACCCGCCAGTTATACATAATTCCTCACATATTAAGTTTTTTCAACTCACGACCTCTCGTGGAGATCGACTTTGTGGTTAAAAAATATATATTCCGAAAAAATTTTTCAACTCACGACCTCTCGTGGAGGTCGACGATTGTGAAGAATTTAAAGCAGCAGGTAGAAGATTTTTCAACTCACGACCTCTCGTGGAGGTCGACTATTAGCGGGCAGGACAACCGCCGGGAAACTGGTTTTTCAACTCACGACCTCTCGTGGAGGTCGACATATGCAGCAATTTGAAGAAGCAGAGCAGAAAATTTTCAACTCACGACCTCTCGTGGAGGTCGACCAGAGCGTCAGGTACATAATGTGGCGCTTGGGGCGTTTTCAACTCACGACCTCTCGTGGAGGTCGACCTTCATGCCGTGTACACCTGTATCTCCTGTCATTTTCAACTCACGACCTCTCGTGGAGGTCGACTGTTTTCTACAGAAATGAGATTTTTAAATTAATTTTTCAACTCACGACCTCTCGTGGAGGTCGACAGCAAAACTTCACAATAAATCATTGAAATTTTGCATTTTTTCTGGACACTTTATCTTAGAACAAATGTCCTTACCATTTTCATATAAATATCATTAGATATTTTTATACTTGAAATATATAATATTCGGTGCGAATGTCCGTGATTTTTATGTGTGCTTCTCTTTCGCACTAGAAAATCAAGGTTTCTGTCACATCAAAACCCGGTTTTACTCCTATATGTTCCACTCTGTTTTTATAATTGTCGCCAAGATTATAAAATCTGAGGCTATCCGTGTCTTTATCAATAATATCTTCTAATACTGCTTTAATTTGACGATATTTTACGGCATCAACCTGACATTCAAATACCGAATTTTGAACCCGCTGACCATAATTTACACATTGCTTTGCAACCTTTCGTAAACGTGTACGCCCCGCCTCCGTTTTTGTATTTACATCATATGTAATTAATAATAACATCTTTTCTCCTTATTTCCAAAAAAATGGAGGATATTCATCTAAATCTCCTCTAATACTCCTTGTTAAAAGCATTGCCTGTACATATGGTATCATTCCCCATTCTATCTTCTCATCTAAAAAAGGGTGTGTTATCAACTCTTTTTTTCTTTCCTGCCATGCACTCAAAAACAATTTTCTTCCCTCATCTGTCAATACAACCGCTCCGCTTTCTTTTTGGATAAAATGCGACTTTTTTATAATACGTTTATTAATCATTGTTAAAACAAATCTATCCGCCATAATACTTCTCAATTCTTCCATTATGTCAAGCGCTAAAGATATTCTTCCCGGTCGGTCTGTATGAAAAAATCCTACATAAGCATCCAACCCAACTGATTCTAATGCTGAACCACACATTCCTGTCAATAGGCTATATGCAAATGATAACATCGCATTGACATTATCCAGCGGCGGTCTTCTATTTCGCCCTTGAAAAGTAAAGTCCTCTTTCTGTTGTAGTATTAATTCGTCAAATACAGAAAAATAGACTGCTGCCGCCTCACCTTCCAGTCCTAAGAGTTGTGCGCTTGTTTTACATGTTCTAATTTTTTCAAGACTCTGATAAAGAATTTTCGATTTTTTCTTTATACTGTCAGTATCTATTCTCAATGAATAATCTCTTACCGCTCGTTCCAATACCCAGCGGCAATTATATACTTTACCTGTAATAAAATTTCTTGCCAATTTGATACTTTGCTCTGTATTATCACTGATACGGTACTGCTGTTTTCTTAATGTTACATTTCCTTTTACTTCGCCCGACACACGCGCTAAAAAGTGTCCGTTTCCAGACATAAATGTAAGTTCAATATTTCTTTGTGCACACATGCCCATTAATGCCGGACTTGCCCCGGTGTACCCAAAAGTTATTATTGCCTGAAGATTGTGTAACGGAATCCGCCCGATTTCCTCTTGATTTTCAAGTATGACAACATTTTCTCCTTCTAGTGACAAATACTTATTAGGACTTGTTATATACAATGTATTTAATAAATGTTTCATCTGTCTTCTACCCCTTCTTTAATTTTTTTATCAATATATTCTGTTACAGAGATACTCTTATTCAACATTGGTAAGCATACATCTTTTAATGAACACGCATTACAGCTTTTACTTCTTTTTACCTTTGGCGTATAACGCTGTTTATAATATTTGTGCATTTCTTCAAATATCATTTTTACTTTTTGCCGTAATTCAACCGTTATTTCCACCTTTTGTCGATGCCTTGTTTCTCCATAATAAATATATCCATAAGGAATATCACAGCATAACATTTCTTCTATACATATAGCCTGCGCTGTCAACTGCAAAATATCCGCTTCATTTGTTTTAGGACGACCATGCTTGTATTCAATGGGAATTGCTATATATTTTCCCGTATGTCCTGAAAGTTTTACACCGTTTGGTGATTCATAAAACTCAACTACATCACATTCTCCACTAATACCAAGTTCTCTTGAATGTATGGGCATCGCACGCTCAATTATCACATCTCCCCTTTTTTCTTTTAATGAAACATCATGTGCCTTTTTATGAAGCTGTCGTCCCTCAAATGTTCTGACATTTTCCTCCCATTGCATTTCAATATACGCAAGCGCCCACTGTCTGCGGCAAAAAACAAAATGCTGGATTCCGGATAATTGCAGGAAATCTTCTTCATTATACAAAATCAAATATCTCCGGTTCTACACAATTTGGCTGTTGCTCCCATTTAATGTTATATTCTTTAAATGCCTTTGGGCGCTCAACCTTATCTATATGAAAGCTTCTCTGAATACAGCCTGTTGATACAAGTGGTGTCTTATCTTTATGCTGCCACCAATACATTTTACAAACCTCTAGACTTCCTTCCGGTCTTGCAGATGAAGCATCATTTTCAAATAATGTCTTCAGACACTCTTTTAAAAGTTCTGCATCTTCCTGTGTAAAGCCTGTTTTTTCCGCCAGTTGTACATTAACACTTCCAACAACCTTATAAACCGCAAAACCAACTCTATGTTTTGTTCCCATTGTATCAGAAGCCTTACTTTCTTTTCCAGCTTCACTATTGACACTTTTTACTATCTGCATACTAATTACATTAACCGGCGATAAACTAACTGCCTGATGAATGGATACCGGTCCCCGCACTCCAAAAGAAGCTTCTTCACCTTTAAACGCAAATACCTGTCCAAAACTGCGAACATCTGTCCATTCTTCACATGCAATCTTTGCGCATAAATCCCTATCCGCCTTTTTCTTTTTAACAATTTCTTTTTTGAGCACTTCACAGCCGTCTGCACGCTCTTTTAAACTCTTAAAGCCATCGTCACTCCGCTCATCGGATTGTACAAATATACGTTCTCCCAAATCCTGCATACGGTTTCTTATTTTTCTTTTAATACATACATCAGAAATTTCACCATATCCGTCAATATCTGTCCTTGGACGATTCCCATTTAATGGGTCTCCATTTGGATTAGCATTTTTCACACTGATAAACAGTGTAAAATCAATTTTTCCTTGTAATTTACTCATTGTCTTGTTCCTCCTTAATGTCTTCTTTTTTCTCTTTATTCTGCTGGAATTCAAATAACTGGCAATGATATCCCAATAAATACAGTCCTTCTAATGGTGTATCATTATGGTAATCCGCTTTTTCAAACAGCCACAAAATCTCATTTAACACATTTTCATAATATGTTCTTGTTTTAAATTCAAGCTTATTCAAATATGGCTGTAAATTCTCCTCTAAGATTTTCCATGTTGTATAGGGCCTTTGTGAAAAAGTTGTCATATAACGTTTTGCATTTGTCACCCTTTTTAAATCATTGTCTTTAATATATGTACACCATTCAACCCTTTCTGCTACTGCAAGCAGTCTTCCATACAAATAATCTCTTTTTTTACATTTTTTGTCTAATGCCATTACCCATTCCTCCTTGTAATTATCATGTCTATATTTTTTTTCAAAAGAACATGCTAATGTCAATACCCGCTTCCAATTATAACTTTGTTTATAAGCAAGCGGACGTGATGCTTTGTATACTGCAAGCTGTACCAAATCAACCGGTAATTTCGTATTTCTCCAAATACATGGAATTAGTCTTTTGGTTACCTGCGCATATAACCTTTTTCCGTTTTTATCGGGAATTGTTAATATTTTCTTTTTTTCATCATCTATTCCATAAAGAATATCTGTAATATCTTTTACTCCCGGAACACCATCATAATATATTAATCTTCCTTCCTTATACTTTACATGTCTCCAGCTTCCCTGATTATGCCATTTTTCAATATTATCTAAATATTGCAGTGTATTAAGGCTTTGATATTCTACAACTGCTAATCTTCCGGGCGAGGCTGCATCTACAGCTAAAAGAATCATTTGTGACGTATTATCCACCTTTTTTCTATAACCGTTTAATGCCTGATAAAATTGCTGTACTGTTATGACATTGTCATCAACAGCTTCTTCCATATCTTCTATGTCGTCTTCTTCAAAATCATCCGCCAATTTTTCCGCAAATTCATCTGAAAAATCATTTTTTTCTTTTACCTCCTCTGCAATAGTTGCTGTATCAAATCCCCAAAATGGGATTTCTACCATATCCGATTGCCATGTCACCAGTTTTAACGTGTCAAATGAATACCCTTGCTTTCTAATAATCCATTTCAACGCATTGTGCATTTTCTGTGAAGTTTCATATCCTATCGAAAATGCGTCTTCTTTCTTTAAAAATCGTCCCAAATACGTATACCCTTTTTCATCATTAGATGAAATTAGTTTTGTTCCGTCTCCTTCATTTCTTATTTTTTTTGAATGAAGATAGGATACCCCCTGCATTGTACCCGTTAAATAATCCATAGACATGGTCTTTTGCAAAGAGCGATAATACTCAATATATGCTTTCTGCAATGTTTTATCTTTCCAACAGGCTTCTTCTAAAATCTGTGTAACATCATTCTGCCGCACTATAAATCTTACCATTGCCTTTACTTGTGACACTCCTTGTATTGTCACTTTTTCATCTAACATTCCATTCTGGTCTAAAATCAAAATCCGTTCTCTTATGAGGTCTTTTACTAATTCTTCCTTATTCAAATATGTATATATAGCATCTACTTTTGGATGTGTATATTCAGAAAAATGCCATTGCCTTAATTTTTCTATATATGCCTCATAGTATTCCCTGACTTTCTTTTCATCACTATATTGACTATAATCGCCTGCTAAATATTTAATATTATCACACAACGGGTGTGGTTCTTTTCCTGCTGTTCTACTATCTGATTTATCCGTAATGGGTATTATTGTCATTCTGTCTTCTTTATCTACTGCTGCCGCTCTTAAAAACTCTCCTTTCTCATTTAATTCTACTGTTATATGTGCCGCCGCTGTATTATGAAACACCGGAAGCAAAGTATAAGCTTCATACTCTATCTTGTCCTTGTTCTTATACTGCTTATATTCAATTTTTCCAACCTTGTCTGCATTTTTATCATATAAATTAATACAGTCTTGTTCCCAACTCAATTTTCCACCTCCTCTAATTCTTTTTTGTCAAACTCTTTTAATCCTGAAAATTGATTTTTTCCGAATTTGCGTACTTCCATTTCTTTAATAAACCGTTTTTGTGTACATTTTTCCGGGCGGATAAATTCTATAATTCCACCTGCTGTCATGACCGGATTCCAAAAATTCACCGTCATTTTCCCCTTTTCCTCCGGTAATATTGCTTCATCTGCATACGTTATTCCATGATACATAAAACCATAAGCAATCTCTCCAACCATATTATCATAGTAGCCGCTTCCTTCTCCAAACACACATGGTTCTACAAAAGCCTGACACTCTCTTGTTCCAAGAAATACATCGCGCCGTCCTCCGCGCTGTACCATACGTTTTGCTATGTTATGATGCTTATTTTCATTCCAGTCATCTGCTAACTCTGGATGATTCAAGTTCTGCTCAAAATGCGCCCTTATCTGATACCGAACATTTTTCAAATAAGTATAGTATGCCAAATCATTTCCACCACTATAATTAATCGGTCGGATACCTTTTGTTTCTGTCTGTATTGGATTCATAATGCGAACAGCATCAACAATCCACATAATTGTGGGTTTCCAATACACACTTTCTACAATTCCTTTTAATGCCTCATAGGTCGGAATATGGTATGATGTTTTTTCTCCCCCAACTCTTGTTACCGGGTCTGCAAATAAAGCATAATTTCCATATACTTCAAACTCTATTGTGTTTTTATATTTCTTCATCGTACACCTCTAATTTTATTGATACTATCTTCTCTAAAAATCCAAAAATTTACCATTCCATTCTGTTACCACCCCAACATTATCATCATAATAATCCATATTTAAAATTAAAATTCCAGTTTCTCCTAATTCAGTAATCGCATATTCCAGTTTTTGCTTCATATTTTCCGAAATACCAACTGTATATCGTTGCAGCTTTCTTAAATACTGCTTTTGTCTTAATAACGGTAGTCTTATATTTTCCAACTCTTTAATCATGTCTCGCACTGTCTGATTATATACTATAACAACCGATATTTTCCCTTGCTCTGAAATCACCTCAAATTGATTTCCTGCCGTTTTAAATGCCTGATTTAACGGAAGTTTTATTCCCTGATTGTACTTTCCTGTATGCAAATTTATCCCTATCGTATTTTGTCCCAATAAATCAACAAGATTTGTCTGGACATGCGTATTTTCTAATATTGCAGGATATTTAGTTTCATTATTATCGAATTCATGATAATACAAATCATAATATCTTTTAATCGCCGTTTGAGAATCCAATGTATTATCAAATACCTGTGGATTATTTCTGAATTCACCTAATAGTCTTTCCGTTGCCTGCTTTGCTTTTTTTACTTCTACTATTCCTTCTAACATCTCTAATTCTTTGCAAAGTTTTATAATATACAGCTTCCCAAATTCTTTGAGTTCTTTATGCCTATTACATCTGCCCGCAGCTTGAATGATACTGTCTAACCCTGCGAGAGAACGTATTACACAGCCAAATGAAATATTAACACCTGCTTCTATCAATGGTGTACTGATACATATTACTCTCTTTTTTCCTGATAAACTTTCTTTTATCTGTGCTATCACTTCATTTCTATGTTCTGCACACATATTTGTACTCAAATGATACACTTCCTGCTTATCATTTATCTTTTTAATCTCTTGATATATTTCCAATGCTGCTTGCTTTGTATTAACGATTAACAAAACTGACTGATACCGTTCTGCTTTATCTCTTACAAAACTCCCTATATCATCTAATGCCATTCCTCCCGGTACTAAATCAGTTTTATCTTCTATTACAACTCTTTTAAAATCCTGCATATATAGTTTCATATCTCCAGCCATTTCCATACACTGAAACAAATTATTTTCAGCAAGTTTTGAAACTGTTGGCTGCGTAGCTGAACACAAAGCAACTGTCGTATTGCAAAAATATGTTAAAAAATTAACCGCTAAATGAAATAATTCGGTACACTTTACGGGAAACGCCTGCACCTCATCAAAAATAATTACACTGTTACATAAATTGTACATTCTGCGAATACAACTCTTACTGCCTGAAAACAAAACATTTAACATCTGAACTGCTGTCGTAACTATAACCGGACAGTCCCAGCTTTCTGTAAGATTACGATATCGTATTTCCTCTACTTCACTTTCCGGCAATACATTACAATGATGTTCTAATACATATTCTCCATTTCCGATTGCATTTCTAATGTCCTGTGCATTTTGTTCTAATATCGAATTGTACGGTGCTACATAAAATATATGATTTTTATGATATTTCAAAGCATGATGTAATGCAAACCGCATACTGCTAAATGTTTTTCCAGCCCCTGTTGGAACAGTCAGACGATACAAGCTATTGGGCGTTTGCGCAGCCCTATAACACAAATCCGAAATATTCTGGCGCTGTATATCCAACAGACTTTTTTCTTTACTTTCGCAAAATGCTTCCATATACGATTCAAAATGATAAATTGCATTTTTCCATATATACTGCATTGTTTCATCATCATTTCTCTCTGGCAATAATGTTCCTTCTGAAAAGCTTGCTGAATCCGACCAATCACTATCAATTAATACTGATAATATTAAACGTTCATACATTCCTAGATAAAATGCTTTATTTCCACACCCTGTATAAGTTTCTGTTGCACTCCTGACTAATTCTTTAATTTTTAATAAATCAGAATGTGCCATTTTCATATGTTGAAACAATTCTTGCTTATTTACTATATTAAAGTACCGCTCCCATACCAATGGATATTCTATTACTTTTTGTCTTTTTTCTTCTGCTAATAACTCTCCGGTATCCATATCCACGCAGTCTTGAAGTCCATGATGTGAATAGACTGCTATTGAAGTCATTTTGGCGACAAGCTTTCCTTTCGCCATGTCTTCAAGAATCCGTCCTCCTGCTGTAACATGGTCAACATAATGCCGTACACATTCATCTCCATATCGTTCTATTTCTTTCATATAATTCTGAAATTGACTGCTTAATTTTCCTGCATCATGTGTTACTGCGCTCATCAGGCACATTGTCTTCAAAATTTCCAATGGACAATTTTTTTGTGCTAAATAAGCTACATTATGCAAATGTGTTTTTATATTCTGCTTTTCTCCTGTTTTAGGATTAATATGTGCACAATAAGAATCTTCCTGTAAAAATAAAGCTTGTAATTCATCTTCCCTCATTTCAATTCCCCTCTAAGCTATACTTTTCTAATCCACATTCACTTTAAGTACATTTGTTTATATTTGCATAATATATCTTTCATTTCATTTTGTCAATATAAGCTTATACAATAACATAAAGAAAATATTGATAAACATCTTTGATTGTGTTAGTATTCTATTGTCAGAGTTTTATCTGTGAGTTGAAAAATGTTTTTGTACAAGAAACATCCTGCCAACACACCCCATGAATTATCCAATATATCATGAGGTGTGTTTATTTTAATTTGTATTACTAAAAATCCATTTCCAATTTCAACTTTTATATTGCTACATCCGTGCCATTTTGATAGACTATAATTTATCTAAAATCCTATAAATGATGTGCCTGACCGAATGTGATTCGGGTCTGCCCGTCATTTTAACAACCACATTTTATTAGGAGGAATTATGAATTTCTTAGAAGAACGCATTACAAAAGACGGTATTGTAAAAGAAGGAAATGTCTTAAAAGTAGACAGCTTCTTAAATCATCAGATGGACATTCAGCTGTTTGATGAAATCGGTGAAGAATTTAAGCGCCGTTTTGCAAACGAACATATTAACAAGATTCTGACGATTGAAGCTTCCGGTATCGGTATTGCCTGCATGGTAGCGCGCCATTTTGATGTTCCGGTCGTTTTCGCAAAGAAGTCAAAAAGCATTAACATTGAAGGTGAAATGTACGTTGCGGAAGTGGAATCCTTCACCCACAAATGCAAGAATCAGGTGATTGTTTCCAAGAAATTTTTAAGCCCGGACGACCACGTACTGATTATTGATGATTTTCTTGCAAATGGCTGTGCGTTACAGGGGCTTATTTCTATCGTAAATGAAGCAGGCGCAACGGTCGAGGGTATCGGCATTGTCATTGAAAAAGGCTTCCAGTCCGGCGGACGCATTATCCGCAACCTCGGTTATCATCTGGAATCCCTTGCAATTGTAGACAGCATGGATGCCGCAACCGGTACAATTACTTTCCGCCAGGAATAAAACAGAAATAAAATACAAAACAACTTAATGTAAAAAGGCAGCGGCGGTAAAACGCACTGCCTGCAAATGGAGAATATCATGAACAAAAATACAACGACCTCAACGGAAAATCTGTATCATCTGAATGGTAAGATTTCCGTAAAACAAGCCATTCCTTTTGGCTTACAACACATACTGGCAATGTTTGTTGCCAATATCGCACCTATTTTTATCGTTGCCGCAGCCAGCGGGCTGTCCACAGCTGACAGCGCCTCTTTAATCCAGAGTGCCATGCTGATTGCCGGTATCGGTACTTTAATACAGCTTTTCCCGATTTTTAAAATCGGTTCGGGACTCCCGATTGTTATGGGTATCAGTTTTACGTTTGTATCCGTATTCTGCTACCTCGGACCAACCTACGGCTATAATGCAATTGTCGGCGCGGTATTGGTCGGCGGTATTATTGAGGGTATCTTAGGACTTCTTGCAAAATACTGGCTCCGCCTGATTACACCGATTGTTGCCGCAACCGTTGTAACCGCTATCGGATTTTCTTTATTATCCGTCGGTGCGGCTTCCTTTGGCGGCGGCAGCGGCAGTGAAACCTTCGGTTCTGCCACGAACTGGATTCTCGGTACATTTACACTGCTTTGCTGTATCCTTTTTAATATTTTTGCAAAATCATATTTCAAGCAGTTGTCCGTTTTATTCGGACTGATTATGGGCTATATTGCGGCTGTGATTCTGGGTGCGGTGGATTTTTCTTCTCTGGAAGGCACTTCTATCATTGCATTTCCACAGCTACTGCCGTTTAAACCGGAATTTAACATAAACGCTATCATTTCTGTTACTTTAATTTTCCTTGTATCAGCAACAGAAACAATTGGTGATACCTCCGCCCTTGCCGCCGCCGGTTTAAACCGCGAAGCGACTTTAAAGGAAACCTCCGGTTCTATTGCCTGTGACGGTTTTATCAGTGCATTGTCTTCTGTTTTTGGCTGTCTGCCGATTACGTCATTCAGCCAGAATGTCGGACTGGTTGCCATGACAAAGGTTGTCAACCGCTATGCGATTGGCGCCGGTGCCGTGATTATGATTTTAGCCGGAATTTTCCCGTTTTTCGGTTCACTGCTTGCGACACTGCCGGATGCGGTTCTTGGCGGCTGTACACTGATGATGTTTGGTAACATCGTTATCAGCGGACTTCAGATGATTGGAAAATGTGGTTTCTCCCAGAGAAATATCACCATTGCTGCACTTTCTTTAAGTATCGGCATCGGTTTTACACAGGTTCCTGAAATTTTTGATATTTTTCCACAGATTGTAAAGACGGTCTTCGCCGAAAACTGCGTTGCTGTTGTTTTCCTCGTTGCCATTCTTTTAAATCTGGTTTTACCGAAAAACATGGAAGCCGCACCTGCCGCTTCTGATGAATCTGCTGACGCATAAGCAGACTGATGTACTTATTAAAATAAGCCGCAAAGCGCTTTATACCCACCCATAAAATCAGACATTCAGACCTGAATCTGACGATTTATAGGCGGTATATACATACTTTGCGGCTTATTTTTGCTTTACCGATTTCATTATTCTTTCGATATTTTTCTGCTATATCCTGTTTTTTTGTGCCGTCCGGTATGCCACCGGCGGCTGCTGGCTCTGATGCTCTCCAATCATCTTTTCCATCCAGATCATGTCGTACCAACGGTTAAATTTATATCCGCACCGGTGAAATGTGCCGACTGTCTGAAATCCCAGATGTGCATGAAACTGCTCGCTATTCTTATCCAAATATTCGTCTTCCGTCTGCGGATATCCGATACACGCATACAGGTTGGTGATTCCCATTTGCTTTAAACACTCTGTTAAAGCGGCGTATAGCTGTTTTCCCAGTCCACATTTCTTCGCGGCATGGTCTACATAAATAGACAATTCACACGCCCAGTCATACGCCGCGCGCTCCTTAAATGGTCCTGCATAGGCATATCCGTATACCCTTCCCTCTTTTTCAATGACAAGATACGGATACTTCTGCATAGTCTTCCTCATGCGCTGTTTGAATTCTTCCTTGGACGGCACATCATATTCAAATGTAATCGCCGTATTTTCCACATAATACGCATAGATTTCAAGTATCCGCTGTGCATCCTCTATTTTTGCATCTCTTACTGTATATGCTGTCATGTTTATTTCTCCCTGTGTTGTGTTATTGCTGTTAAAAATTCCATGAGCTGTCACAACTCTGCTCTCACACGTTGTCACAAACTCACTCTTCTTTCTGTCACTGCTTCCGGGGCTCTCGCCCCGGATTTCTTACTCTATTCCTCCAACCATTTCATGGTCAGCTACAAATCGCACCATATGCTCATCTATCAGCCGTCTCTGCTGTTGATATGCGTACATCAGTGTTTTCTCGCAGATTCTGTTGATCATCCGTGGTATGCCTGCGGATACCTTGAAGATTTCATCTTCTGCTCCACTAGTGAACAGATCCTGTTTCTGAATATTTTCCAGTCCTTTTCTGAGAATTTGTTCATGCTTATTATCTCCTACATTACATCCACTTCTACACTTTAATATACCTTCTTCTTTTTGTAGTTCCAATACAAGCTAATAACTCCATATTTACCAATTCATTTAATAACTGCCTTGTCCTTGGACCTTTTAAACCTATCTTTTCTGCTACCTGCTCTGTGCTATATTCAACCCCAGCATCCATATAGGCTAAAATCTGCTTCTGCCTTTCTGACAAATCTATTGCTTTCATTTTTTTTGAATCCGCCGATTTTTCTGCTGATTCTGCTGATTTTTCTGCTGATTCATCATCAGATTCCTTTTCCATCTTCATCACAAGTGTCACCTGATCAAGATTTGTATCTTCTATCAATTCTGGTTTTATCCATCCTTCTGACTTCCACACAGCAAGAATTGTCGGGAATCCTGAGCCAGCATTATCGCCAAATCCAACCAATCTAAGCATAGTCTGCATATGAGGATTTCTTGACTTTGAATTGCCTCCACGATAAATATCCTCTAACGGAAGTTTCAAAATTCCCGGATTTGTAAATTCGAACGAATCAGACCTCTTAATTACTTTCAATACTCCTGCATCCATTAAGTAATCCGCGTGAATAATCATATTTACAAAGCCTTCACGAACTGCTTTGTGAACCGGAGTATCATCTATACGCTGAACGCCACCTTCCAATTTAAATGGCTTTTTTAAATCCTCAGTTAATTTAGGGGTTACTTTTGTAAAGAAATTAAACAGGTTATTTTCCCATGTACCATCATAAGTAATTCTGTCATTCCAGCGGATATCTGCTGTCACTTGACTCTCATTACGATAATCCATAAAAACATTATCAAATCGTTCTCTGATAGCCTGTCCTGTACCAAACATCAAAAGTCCAGCTAATGTCAAGCCTTCTACTCCAGTTTTTCTATCTTTCCTATAGCCACCCAGCTTTTCAAGAAAAGACTTATCATCTAGAGCATTCCATACGTGTCCATCATTTCTGATTTCAAAAATCTGACGATATTTTCTTAATGTTTCTTTATCAATATCATCCATTGTATAATACTCAATTATTTGATTATCATTGCCCTCTGGATTTTGATCTCTTATCATTCCTCTTATCTCATGCTCTGTCGCATGATAATCGCCTTCATGGTTTCTTTTATATGTTCCTTTATATGGATTTTCACCAACATATACCGGACGCATATTAAAATCAGCTCTAGGAACATGAAGCACAATTAGACTTATACTGCCATCTTCAACAATCTTTACATCATCATCTGTTAATAGATTTATATTCACCTTATTCCCATTAATTGTATTCCAAAAATCCTCTTTCTGCTTAGGTGCATCCTCTATTCCTTGTATTATAAATCGTTCCTTCGGATCGGTCTTTGTTTTATCTTCTCTTACTCCAAGTATTATATATCCACCTTTTGTATTGGCAAATGCAGAATATGACTCATACGCAGATTTTGGTACACCTTTTTCTGCTTTTTTGCACTCTATATCTACTTTTTCACCTTGGTAAATGAGCTCCTTTAACTCTTGCATATTCATATGCTGCACCTGCTTTCTTTATTACATTACGATACTTGTTGCGAATGTCCTGATTATCAACCACGTAATCAAACGCAACGAAGTATTCATCTCCATCTTCAGTCTCTAAGTCTATTAATGAATTCAATAATCCCTGATTACTCCCTTTACTTTCAACAACAAGCTCATTGTCAAAGAAAAGCTGACTAACTAATTTCCAGAAGTGAAGCCCTGCACCCGTATCCTCTGTCCATAAATATCTCATATCACAACTCCTCTTCCAGCGTTATCCTGTTATTATCAAACTTCAGCACCTTAAAGCTCTTATCAGATACATTAAGTCCGTCATAATTTCGCAGGAAGAGCATATACTGATTTGACAACTCAAAATTAATGAATCTCCTGACATCATCATTAATCAGACAATCTGCATTATCTATTACAATAAAACTATTTCTACACTGTTTTATTGCTTCTAAAAAATCATCTGATTTGTAGTTAAATAGCTTGATTGCTTTGTATTCTTCTGTCAACCTTCTATCTTCCAACATTTCATAAAGTACTGTTTTTCCGATACCACTGTATCCACCAACAAGTGTAATTCTGTAATCAAATGTCAAATCATATGAAAATGGAGCTGCTTTAAATGTAATATTCTTATAAATCATCTGCTTCTCTCCTTTCATATTCATTACTCCACCATGCATTATAACCTCTGCCACCGATAACTATATCAGAATCATTAAATCTGATTTTGGCATCATCCGGAATATCAAAAAGCGTTGGTCTTGACATATAAATCTTAATATTATCCATAGTAAAAAGTATTCTAAGTACATTCGGTCCACATTCCTCAACATTTACCACTTTATCAGGATGCTTTACAATATTAAGTAATGTCTTGCAACCTGATGATAAATTTCGAATTGTACCCAAGCCATATTTTGTTTCTATATGCTTGTCTGGCGTCATCTTAGCCGCATCCACTTGTTGAATCAAATCAATTTCTTTTTGTGACATCTCTTCATTGCCTGTATTCAGGTTAAAATACAGGTCATTCTGAAATATCCAATCCTTTAAATTCTTTTTTTCTGTATAGACGTTTATCGTTGATATTACTCCTTCAATTTACTATCAATTTTGTACCAATGTCTTTTCACCTGATTCCGAATACCACTCTCAAGCACCTTACTTTCAACATTTTTCTTATTACCCATCCTTTTTCCTTCCAGTACAAATATTAATTATTTTGAGTTCATCATCATTATTACAACAATTCAATTTTTCATCTAATATCAATTCACATATTATTTTCTCTCAATATTATCTATTAACATATCTGTTTTCTAACGATTGCATTTTCCAATTCTATAAATGGAAGTTCTATCATTGCTATATTACTGATATTAACTATTATCTCAATTTCATTAATGTCTGTATAATATACAATATTTTCACTAAAATCATCTGACATACCATCATATACAATTGCTACTTCATCTGACAAGTTTTCATCTTGATTAAAATCCATTAACCCCTGTTCGCTTCGACCGTCCTTATAATCAATATTTATCTTTTGTGTCATATATATATAATCGTCGTCTTTCCAATCATACTTTTTCGCTATTGTATTTATTGCTTTCTTAAATTTTTCCGACATTGTTTTATCTGATTCGTACTCATAATCATTAAGCGATTCATATACAACCAACGGTATTTCTCCTTCACCTGAACTAGAATCCCAATCCATATCGTAAGGGCCACCACATGCTTCATCAAGTAAAACAATTTTCTGTATATTATCCATATTTAAATACAATACCGTATTATTCATACATGGTATAACTAATTTATTATTTCCCATAGATTCATATATCATATCTCTTGTTGAATCTGTTATTGAATACCATTTGTATTTCTTACTATTAATAGCTAATATACCTATATTCCCCCAAAATCCACTTACATTTTCCTTATTACAATTTTCATTTACTTCCAAGAAATATGTCGATACCTGTGGTTCGAAATAATTTTCTTGTTTTATAACATTAACGCTTGTCCTTAAGCACATTGCCAAATCTCTTAATTCCGCCAATGAAGCATCCTCTCCAGCTTCTATTCTTTTCAACTGTTTAACAGATATTCCAGTGAAATTAGAAATATCTTCTATATGCATTTTTAATATTTCCCTTATATTCTTAACTCTATTTTTTTTTATGTTCCCAATCAATTCATCTGGGGTCAGTTTTAAATATTTTAATATTTTTTCTAAATGTTTATCATAATTAGTTTTATTAGTAATCTCTCCACCTATCATTTTATCTAATGTAGGTCTTGATATACCTGCCTCACTACATAACTGAGCTTTAGTTATTTTCCTATCTTCCATAATAAGTTCTAACTTATTACCTATATTACTTCTTAAATCAAATAATTTATCTAAATATGCCATTATAATTCCTCCTATAGAATCTTCATAATTCTTTGCAAAGGTATTTCTATAATCACATAATACTTCCATTTTTAATTTATGTCAATATTTTTTTTACTCTTTTACATTTTTTCTTTTACTTTTATTTTCCAATATTTCTCACTATGCACTTAAATTTAAGACATTTAATTTTTTACTAAAATCTTTTATTTATAAACATTTTAGGCAATAAAAAAGAACCTAACATAGCATTTCCACTATGTCAGGTTCTGAAGACCTAATAAAAATCAAAATCCCTTACTTTTTTATAAATATTCAGTTAAGCATTCTGATTGTCCGTTATTCAAACTCTTGGGCGGAGAGATTTATCTTGCTGTTTCTTGGTACACATTTGTGTGTTTTATTCTTCACATTCATCTTATTTTGCATTTTTGTGTACCTCATCTAAAATTTTTAGAGCCAAAATGGAGCCATCAATCAACTTGTTTTTTATGAGTTTTTCCAACTACTAATTTAGAGTATATTAACCAATTTCTTAACAGCTTATGTTTCCATTTTATACTTACTTCGTTCCACTTATCTACTTTCATTTCATCCAATATATTAGTAAACACCTCTAAAGGTTCCTTATTTGTCGTTTTAATTTGTTCTAAATACTGACAGACATACTCTAAACCCAAAAGTTTTTCTCTAATATATGCTCTTTTTTCATTGGGTTCCTTGCCAAGAAACTCCAATCCGTTTTGTGTTATTTCATATTCACTTCTAGATATAGGTCTAACAAGCCCTAAAAAACATGCATCTATTAGATGACCATTTAAACTTGATCTTTTCATCGATTTTTTTAGTTCTTGAATTGTCATACCTTCTTTATTATCAGCCAATAGTTCCACTACTTTGATAATTTGTGCCAACATCGTCGTAGGAAAAAAAATTTCATCACTTAAAAAATCACCAATTTCTCTTCCCAGGTTATTCGTTGAAATAGTATTATTTTTATCCATATTAACCATTGTAGCAGCAGATAACCATTTACACATAACCTTACTATATTGCTCCCAAATTTTATCTGTTGCATCTATAAACGGCATTTCATTTATTAATATATTTTTAACTTGTTTCAAAGTTAATTTCTTATTTTTCTCCAATTCCAAAAGTATTTTTTTAATCAAAGTATTATCCATTAATATATTAGCTAAATATTTTACAATATTATTTTCTGTATAGTATTGATAGGCATATGGATTAAGTGAAAAATTATTATTAGACCCTTCAATAAATTTCAATTTTTTTAATTCTCCCAATATATTTATAATACTCGTTTTCTTAACCCGAGAATTTTCAACAATCTGATCTACATTACATAAATTCTTACTTACAATAATTTTATACAAATTTAAAACAGTATTTGGAGTGTAACGAATAAGATATCTTCTTGACAAGTTTACATGCCCAGTTTTTACAAACTCTTTCAAAATATCATTATAAGTATCATATGTTCTACCCGTTAGTCTTATTAATCTATAATCATTCTGCAATATTTTTAATTTAATTGATAAATCCTCATCTGTAAAAATTTCAGATAATTCTGCATATGTAGATGGCAAATATGCAATTAATCTATAAAAGAACTCCCTAATAGCTTCATCCAATGCTAGAATATCTTCGTTAAATAAGTCTTCTAACTGCATTCCTGATTGAACAATATTCTTTTGTTTTTCACCACTTCTAACAAGTTTTATTATATGTGCACAATATTTTTTTAATAGCCAAGGAAAGCCATTTGATATCTCTAATACTTGTTCTTTTAATGGCTTAATTAGAGATGTTCCTATTTCATCATTTATATGGCTTATCAATTCTATCGCTTCTTCTGTCTTAAAATCTTGTAGGACAATTGGCTTAGAAATGCTCTTCAATCGATTCAAATCAATCAATGATGACTCATCATAAGTTGTTGGCTGATCATTTTTACGAGCTATAACAAAAATAAAACTTTTAAACTTAACATTAAACTCCAATATTATATCAATAAGTGTATTATAAACAGATGGTCTAGCAAAAACACTTTCAAATTGGTCTAAAAAAATCAAGGACATTTTACCATTTTCTGTATTAAATTCATCTATTAATTTACTTATAATATTAATTTGCTCTTTCTCTTTTGGTACCTCACAATTCAAATTACAATGAAAATTAAAATCTTTTACTAACATTTGAAAAATCTGCAAAATATCAATATCTGACCGTATATTTCTAGAATCTACAATAGCAGTTGAGAATCCTTTTTCTTTATATAATCTTTGAAGTTTTAAAGAAATTGAACTTTTACCCACTCCCGAACGACTTAATATTTCAATAACTTTAGTACTTGTAATTCCATTCTTTACATCGTTTACAGAATCATTGAATGCATTAATCAAAGAAGTTCGTCCTATAAACCTATCTGGGTTAGCAGGAAACTGGTAATCAAACCATCCTTCTCCATGCATAACTCCTAAATATGAATTATCCACTTCACTTTCACTATATTTAGTTTTTTCTCCGTGTTTATAATATTTTAGTTCTTTTAGCAATTCTATTTTGCTAGAAACTCTCAAAATGAAATCCTCATCTTCTATAGAGTTTCCAAACATATCATAACAAACAAAATATGATGGTAGTGTTTTCCCATCCTCAATAAGCAATTGAATATAATAATATCCTCTATCACTTACTAAAAAATACACATCTCCACTACCTAAATTTATATTATTTTGAGAAATATCTCTAATTTGCTTTACACTCAAATAATTTTTTTGAGAAACCAAAGCATCTATTATTGAATCCCCCACTATATATCTAATATGATACCCAGCATCTACCAAATCATCTACCTGTTGTTTCACATCGGATGTTAAATCACTTATAGATATAAAAATCCCCCAATCATTGGGTTCCTTTATCCAAAAATGCATCATTTTTGCTATAAATGCCATAATTTCCGAAGATATTTTTTTATCCCAAGCTTTAGCTTCTCCTATTAACTTTTGATTTGTAACCTTATTATTAGCCACAATATCATATTCAAGATTATTCGCTTTAACCCTCATTTCTATATCATTATATCCACTTGCATCTAACAAGTCTTTGCACAATCTTTCAAACAAGACACCTTTGTCATAATTTTCGGATTTAGTTGGCGTATCAAAATTTATAAAATAGAACATAATTACACCTCTCACAAAAAGTTTAAAAATCATTTCAATTTCTACACATAATACTCTCATTACTCGCTTTCAAATTCTTTTTTATTATACTACTTTTCCATCCATAATACCAATATAAAGTATATCTCCCACATTCACTGTAACTATCTTCAATCCATCCTTCCCATTATCTTGTCCCATAAGACTTGTCATATCGCCTTATCTGCTGTTCTGTACGCTCCTGTTCCTTTACCTTACGAATAATCGTATAAATCTGCTCTGCACCGGCATATCTCTTCACACTCTCCAGATCATCAGCCTTTTCCTGCAACAGCTCTGTCCTATCACTCATATCATTAATCTTGCCCTTGTAAAACTCCACATCATCTGACAATCTCTTCTTTTCCTTTCGAAGCTGTATTACTTCCTCTTTTAGCCTTACACACTGGATTGTCAGATTCTTTATCAGTGTTTTAAGCTTATTCACAAATGGTATAACCACCTTATCCCGAAATGACTTAGCACTTGCAAATGCTCCCGCTTCCGGCAACTGCCACTCCGGTGCTTCATCATACTTTCTTACATCACGCTGTAATAACTGCTCCGACTGCACCATCTGCTCTATATGCCTCTTAAGCTCATTCTGTTGCTTTTCAAGTTGAACATTATTCTGTTGCAAATCATTGTATTTCTGTCTTAATACCTGATTATCAGATTTCAATGAATCATTCCTTTGCTCCAGAGTGTGATTGTCAGCAGATAACTGATCATTCACATTCTCCAATTTACTATTCGTATATTGTAAATCTTCATGCCTTTGTTCCAGTTCTTCATTATCGATCTGCAACTGTAACTGCTTTTGCTTCAAATCATGATTATCCATACGAAGTCTATCTTTGCGACTCTCAAGCCTTGCATTTTCCATCCTCAAATCTTGATTACTTGCAAGCAATACTTCCTTTTCCTGTTGTGCCACAGCCCCTTCTTCTTTTGCCCTTTGCGTAGCCTCTTCTGCCAGTTCTTTTTCAGTTGTAGCATTCTTTAATTCCTGTTTCTTTACAGAAACCTCTTCTCCAAGCTGTGCAACCACCGAAGATATTTCCCGCTTCTGGCTATCCAATTCAGCTACTTCCCTTGCCCGCTCTTTCTTTTCAAATTCAAGCACCGACAAATGTTTCTCATGTGTACCCTTTTGCAGCCATTCCACACCATATCGCTCCATGACTGTCGCAAGTTCCTGCTTTTCTGATGCAATCCACTGATTTAATTCGGTAGCACCTCTAGTGCCACCGGTGAAGCCTTCTGCCGCTAGTGCAGATTTTAATGATACCCTTGTATCAAGTCCTCGCTTACTTCCTGTAATATATGGCACAAAATCAATGTGCAGATGCGGTGTTTCTTCATCCATATGCAAATGTGCCGAGAATACATACAAGTTCGGATTTCTAGCTTGGAACTCATCCATAAATTCCGTTAAAATCCTTTTTGCCAACAATCCATCTTCATTTTTGGCATTCATATCATCTTTATTTCCAATCTGAAATATCACTTCATGAAATAACTTTTCCTGCTTACCCCTCCTGATTTTTTCATAGTAATTATCAATCATGCGATCTTTCCGTTTCTGTTTTGCATTATATCGTTCCCGTGCTTCATCAAACAATTTATGATAAACCTGCTTAATATCTTCCTGGCAGAATTCCACATTATCAGTACTTCTGTTTTTATCTACATTCTTAGCTGTAAATGCTCTGGTATTATGGTTCACAGAACCTTTTCCGATCATTGCACTTATTGTTCTCTCCATAGACAATCTTCCCCTTTCTTTTATCTGTCATATTAGCGCCGAATACGGCGCAGGCTTTGTTACTTTCGTCGAAAGTAACGCAAATGCACTTTTGACAGCTGTCGCCATCAAAAATGCAACCTGACAAGTCCGGTTTTGCGCCCTGCCGGGAGCTTTTCTGCCTGCGGCAGTCAGTGTACACAAGCCTCCACTGTGTCAAGCACACCACATTTTCCTTATCGATTCTAACGGAAGCGTGACACGCAGCCGTTATATATATTTAAGAAAAAACTACCACCGGAAGCTCTCCGGCACACCTCGTCTATCCAAATATTCCTTTCGAGCCTTTTCCTTTTCTTCTTCCGTTGGTGCAGTCTTATATTTTGTATATAATTCTCTCATTACCATTGCATCCAGTTTCTTCTCTAGTCCCTGTTTTATCTGAGGCAACATTTCCTCCTGTTCCAACATAAAATATCTCATTATCGCAACGAAAAGTTCTTCTGAAATCTGTACATTTTTCATATCAATCCACCATTCCTTTCCTAACTTGTTCAAGACCGCAACACTGCAAAGTCTATATGCTTTGCAACCTTGCAAATTTTATCTCCGCAATTTCTATATAGCCTGCAATGTTGCGTTCTTGTCCTATCTCTGTTTTACTGCATCCAATTCCCAATACCACGAGTTATTGATTTTCTTTGCCTGGATGCCCAATTCTTTCTTTGCATTTTCCAATGTTCTCTTTGAAATGCCCTGTTTATCAGCCATTTCAAATATTTCATTACTCTGCACCATATTAGTTGTTTCTGCCAATTCACGAAGCATTTGCTTTGCTTGTTCCAGCTTATTTGCCTTTGGTGCAATACCGCCAAGTACTTCATCTGCTGTAATCTCATAATCTCCCAACCAACGAAAGCCCGTTTCTGATAACATAAATGCCTTCGGATGTCCAAATGCCGCAAGATTATTCTTTATCTGAACAACTGCTCTTGTATTAGGTTCTCCCTCTATTCTGCCGACCAGAAGCACACTCCTCGCCACAGCAAAGAAGTCAATGGAACCCATGCCCCTGTATGCAGCTTTATTACCAGATGCCTTGTTCATATGACCAATAAGAAGAATTGCACACTGGTATTTCTCTGCTAATGCTCCCAGCTTCTTCGTCATATCTCTTGCCTCATTTGCCCGGTTCATATCCATGCCACCACCGAGATACGCCTGTATCGGGTCTAATATCAATACTTTTGCCCCTGTCTTTGCAAGTGCCTCTTCCAATCTTTCATCTGCCATAGATAAAGATTTATCACTTTCATCAATAACCAGTATCTTTTCACAGTCCGCCCCGGCAAGTTCAAGCCTCGGCTTTACTGTATCTGCCAGTCCATCCTCTGCTGTCTGATAAATGACATTTACCGGCTCCTGCACATCCATATCACTGTCGAGACATTCTCCCTTTGACAGCTTTGCTGCTATGTTTAACACCAATGTGGTCTTTCCATCACCCGGATCTCCCTGAATAATTGTCAGCTTCCCATATGGTATAAACGGATACCACAGCCATTTCACTTCTTGTGACTCAACCTCCGACATTCGTATTATCTTTAATTCTGTCTTCTGTCCTTCCATAAAAGTCCTCCATTTTCAAATCTTTTATTTGCTCCTAAGAAGAACCTCTGCTATACTCTAGTTGTATTTACAGGTGTAACAGAGGTTTTCTTTTGTTACCGCAAGTCCTAACAGTTGCCGCTGTCAGGACTTTTTTCTTTATCAATCTGTACTCCCTGCCAGAGATACTTTGCACCATCCAGCATTGCAATAATCGCCTGTAACATATCCATACAGTCATTTCGCATATCTTCCAACCCCTCAGCAGTAAGTGTTACCTCCTGCTGTCCCAGTTGTTTTACCAGTTCGGAAAGATTTGTCTGCATATTCTGCAATTCCTCTACAAGCTGGTAAATGACCTCTTTCTTTCCTACAACACATATTCTGTTATAAATGCAGGAACGGACAAAATAATCTTTTTTCTGCATACCGCTTGCAAGTATCTTGGATTCAATCATTTCCCGCTCTCTGTCCGATACACGAAAGCTGATTGTCGGATGTTTGTGTACTCCGCTCATAAATTGTCCTCCTCATTCTCCAGTTCTAGCCTATTTGCCAGTTCTGCCTGTTTATTCGGATATAAATGTGAATAAGTATTTAATGTTGTTTCTATCTTTTCATGCCCCAGCCGCTCCGCTATTGCCAAGGGCTGAAATCCAAGTTCCACCAGAAGTGATGCGTGGCTGTGACGCAAATCATGAATACGGATTCTCTTAACTCCTGTTTCCTTTATGCCTCGTACAATCTCATGCTCCATATAAGATTTTGTAAACCGGAACATTCTTTCATTTGGCATAATTCCATATAAATGACTGCAATATTCTTTTAGTTCTTCTGCCAGAAATGGTGGAATAGTAATCTTACGATTGCTCTTCGGTGTCTTAGGCGGCGTAATTACATCCTTTCCATCTAATCTCTGATATGATTTTGAAATGCTTATAATTCGTTTTTTCAAATCAATATCTTCATAGGTAAGTGCCAGCAATTCTCCTATACGCATCCCTGTCCAATACAGAAGCATAAATGCCATTCTCGCCTCCGGTTTCTTGTCCATAGACGGAAGAAACTGCTTAAACTCCTGTTTTGTCCAGAACTCCCTATCATCAGCCTTGCTTTTCCCGATACTTCCTGCTTTCCTGCAGGGATTATCTTTCAAGTCATAATATCTGACTGCATAATTGAAAAGTGCTGCCAACTGGTTATTAATACTTTTTAGATACGTTGGTGCGTACCCCTGCTTAATCAATTCATTCTGCCAAGCCCTGATATCTGAAGTCTTAATCTCACACATCTTTTTCTTTTTGAAATATGGTGTAACTTTCAAATCAAACACATATCTTTTATTCTTGATTGTGCTTTCTCTAAACCGGTTCTCCACATCAGCGAAATAGATTTCAACAAAATTCTCAAAGTTAATATCCAAATCTTTTCTCTGCTGTTGCCGGAAGTTCCGCTCCCACTCCTCTGCTTCTGCTTTTGTCTTAAATCCTCTTTTGTTCTTTTTATGGCATATACCCTGCCAGTCCTCATAATAGAACTGGCTGCGCCATGTTTTACCATCTCTTGTAGCTGGCATATCATCATCTCCTCTCCATTAACCAACTGCCATACCATAAAATTTTTCTTCAAAATACTTTGTAGGTAGCTTGCCTGAAATCACTCGATAACCTTTTTCTTTCAATTCATTATTAAGACCACGAATGATTTTGTAAGCATATCCTCTTGATACTCCAAGAATCTGTGCTGCTTCATCTGCTGTTACATACATCTTCATCGTATTCTCCATATTGTGTTCTCCTTCCTATTTTTATTTTGGTACACTTTTGTGACCTTGTTTATCCGTATTATATAGTACACATTTGTGTCTGTCAAGTAATTTAATCAATTTTATATACACAAATGTGTCCTATTGTGATAGAATAGATCTAACAAATCATAAAGGAGCTGTTTTATGACTACTGGAGAAAAGATTAAATATTTTCGTAATATGCGTGGAATATCACAGGAAACGCTTGGTCAGTTGTCCGGCATAAATTCCGCAACAATAAAGAAATATGAATATGGAATCCGTAATCCAAAACCTGACCAGCTTTTAAAGATTGCCAATGCGCTAGGCATCAGCATTAACATTTTCATGGATTTTGATATAGAAACAATTTCTGATGTATTATCATTACTGTTTAAACTGGATGACCAGATCGATATGAAATTTGAGGCAGAAAAGGACAAAGACGGAAACTTTAAGCCTGCTACGCTCAGAATGTCCTTTAAGAATCCTATGATAAATAAAAAAATCTGCACTTATATGAAAGCTCTGGAACTCAGGGAAAATATGATAAATTCAAAAGATGATTATTCCGAAGAAGAGTTCAATGCTAGCTTGCAGCGTATCAATGAGAACATTGAAGAAATCAAGCAACACCTGCTTGATGATAGCATGGTAGTGAAAAAGGGAACAGACAGGCTTACTGTGAAAGTTTACCAAAATTAGAAAGGAAATATATGGAAGCAATATTAAAATATCTTATAGACAATAAAGAATGGATTTTTAGCGGACTTGGTATTTTTATTATTGGCGGAATCATTTCTTTAATAAAATTTATAATTAACCGCAACAAGAAAGCATCAAATAAAACAATGAAACAAATCAATAATGACAATTCATCTGGAACACAGATTGGAATTCAAAATAACTATTATCAGATAGGAGACAAAAAATGACCAGTGAAACTTTTGAAATGAAACAAGAAAACAAACTTGGATCACAAAGTACGCAAATCGCTCTACAAAACAATTACTATGGAATGGACTACCAAAACACCAAATCATTATGCCAAGATTTAATAAGAAACGAATTAGAAAAGTATAAAGCCGATGCAGAACAGCTTGCTAAAGAACGCGATGAAAAATTTCTATCTACTTTATTTGAAAAACTTCATAGAGAGAACATTGATGATAATTCAATGTGTAAAGAATTTAGAAATCCCGATATGCAATATACTTTTGTCGAAGCACAAAAAGCATTTATTCGTCTAGGAACTCCAGAACTAGAAACCATTTTATCAAATCTTCTCGTTGATCGTGCAAAAGAAAGTAATCGCACTCTACTTCAAATTGCTCTCGCCGAAGCCGTTAGTGTTGTACCAATGTTGCTTCCATCGCAACTAGATATTTTGGCTCTTTGTTTTAGACTAAGATACACTCGCAACAATATAATTAACAACCTCCCAACTTTTTTTAATTATATTCAAGAACAAATTTTACCTCATGTACCAAACGCTATTGATAAAATATCTTCTTTCCAACACTTGGTGTATACAAAAACTGCAAGCATTGATTTAGGTGAGATTTCATTAGAAAATATTTTTATAGAAACATATGGAGGATTATTTTTATCAGGATACATTCCTGAAGAATTAAATGACTTTCCTAAAAAATACCCTGATTTATTTATACAATGTATACAAGATCCATCCAAAATACAAATTAATTCCATAAGCAGGGAGGCATTAGATGAGCAACTATCGTCAATAAACAATATGCCAGACGAAGACAAAAGATTTATTCAGGAACACTTCTCAAACAATTTAATGTCCCAAAATGCTATTAAGGATTTTATATGTTCAAATATTCCTTCTTCGAAAATGCTATTTTCTCAATGGAATGATACCTCTTTGAAACACTTAACCCTTACCTCTGTTGGTATCGTTTTAGGAGCAAATCGTTGCAAACAAATTTCTGGAACAACCTTTGATATGAATATTTGGATATAATTATCTCGAATTTACCATGAAATTAATTGTAACATCTTGAATTATCATACATAACATGATAATATCTAATTAAACAGAAAGCACCCACTCCAAAGGTGGATGCTCCGAGTTTAGGTTAATGAATGTCCTTAAGGACACCGCCTATCCTGTGGATCAGACAGGATAGGCATTTTTATTTTCGCTTGTTTCTCTTATCGAGAAAGGCAAGCAACGCTACAATCAAGCTACCAAAGGACATCAGCAATGCTAATATCCCAATGAAAATCGAAATGATCTCATAAGCCGTCATCGGCGCCACGTCTACACTCCGTTTCGGTCGGTGCTAGGTGCCACTGGCACCTAGCACCCCTTCCTATGTATTCCGGTTGCCCGGTATCATAAAACTCGGGAGGCTACCTCTACGCTACGCTCCGGTCGGCGCTTAACGCCCTGTCATGGGTACTTTCCTTAAACAATATCCTAACATAAGCACTTATGTTTCTGCAAAGATAAATGTTATTTTCTGCCAATTATGATAACATGGTTACTTGCACCAAGCACAGACTGTTCACGACATACACTATAATGGTAATCACACCAAATTTTGAACTGATTTTCATCCCATTGGTCTACCTTTTGCGATAGAAGAGGTGCTAAACCATCTTGGGCGAAATGGTCTACAATTTTTAATCTATATCTTTGGTAAATTGATTCCATTTCTTCTTTTGATGAGTAATAAGTATCTGTCCAAAAGCATTTCTCATCATCATGCTTCAGCACACCAGTTTCAATAAATTGTTTCGCCAAGTGTTCATCCAAATATTTTTCATTGCTCGTAGCAATATATTGAAAAACATAGTATCTTGGAATGTACGCAGTAACCAAAAGCCCGCCTTTCCTTAACACTCTTAGACATTCCTTCATGCATTTTTCTCTCTGCTCTTCTGTAATCAAATGATAAAATGGTCCCATATTGAGAACAATATCAAATGAATCATCTGCAAAACAGGACATATCTGTAGCATCCAAAACAGAAGTATTCATATGATAATTTTTATTGGCAAGAGTTCGATTAATAATATCTATATGCCTTGGCGTAATATCTGTAGCAGTTACATCATGCCCCTTATCTGCAAGCCAGAAAGCATAAATTCCTGTTCCTGCTGCACAATCTAATATTTTACTCTTGGTGCCGATAATCTCATCCAAAACTCTTGTAGTTGTTACAAATTCAATCCTTCTTGCATTATTTGTGGTCAAACGATTTTCCTCTTTGTAATTCTCGTAACTGTCAACAACATAATTCATCACTAATTCCTCCAATTCTATTATTTTTATGTATTAAAAAAGCTACCCTCCTTAAATTTACTTTAAGGACGATAGCTGATAGCTTCGTGTTACCACCTTAATTCATCTATATCTCGCAATATAGACCTTAGCAAGTACGGAAATCTCTTTCGATACTCTGACGCTATAATGGGCGTTCCCAGTGTAGCCTAATAAATATCTCACTCGGTACACGGCTCCAAGACTGGTTCAATATTTCTTCAATAGAGTTTTCCACCAAGCAACTCCTCTCTGTAATTTCCAAAATATTTACTATCTCTCTTCATCGCTTTTTAACATAGTAGATTCATAATTATTTTTTGTCAAGACATACAAAATAAAAATCATTAATTATTTAGAATAATATCTATTATATCTTTCTTTCCTTTAGTGTACAATCCCCTATTATCAGCATACTTACTTTCCAGTTCTTCCTTCACCCTCTGATACTGCAAAGCCATATTCTCATTAGCATTTAGACAATCTCTAAAATGAATATAATTCCTCCACTCAGTTCCATTCCACTTCACAACATGAATATGGTGTGTCCTGATATCCTTTTCCTTATCACCCATTACATAAAGAATCTGATCTTCCAAATCCAAACCACGATAAAAGATCCCTTCCTTCTGTAACTGCTCATTATATGACATTATTTTTTCAAAATCAGTTACCCCAACGACAATATCAATAATCGGTTTTGCTTTAATTGCCGGTATTGCTGTACTTCCAATATGTTGTATATCAACAGCATCATCACCTAATATAGATTTAAGTTTTTTGATTGTTTGAATGGCAGCCTCATCCCACTGTTTATCATGTGGTTCAAGCTGCACTGTTCCTCTTTTTAATCCTAATGACATAGCAATCTCCTTAATATTACATCACAATTTCACTGTCGAAATATTGTTCCTGAAAATGAATCTGTCTCCTGATTTCTTCCTTTGAAAAAGTTACTCCGTCAGGCACAACTACCCACTTTTCTTCTATATCATCTTTTCTATAAACAATGGCAATAATTTTACCTGTAAACTTACCTACTGGCTCATTTACACCTAATATATAGGCATCCTGCTCCTCTCCATCTGGTGCCATAACTCCTTCAATGTAACCATAATTTATTGGATAATACATATCCTTATATTCAGGATGATAACTTCCTAATGGCCTATCGACTGTGACAGTTACTGTTGCTCCAATTATAGAATTATTTTTACCTGTAAATACTTCTCTATCAATTTCGGCTGTATCAACGGATATGTCCAGTTCTCAGGCAGTTCATCCATAAGCACGACTTTCTCCATTTCGCTATGTAATTCTTTAGCAAATTCAGTTATCTCCGCAAAATAAAGCATTCCAAAGGTTTCCTCGCCTGTATTATTTACTCTTGTCTTGCCTATCACTGAATATACACAGATTGGCTTTATCTCATATTTTACTGCTCCTGTTTCTTCCTGGAGCTCCCTTTTAGCGGCTTCAAGAATATTCTCGCCTGCTTCTCGATGCCCTCCCGGCACTTCATAGGTATCTCTTTCTTTGTGCTTGCAAAACACCCACTTGCCGTTACTCTGTGAAATTATTACTGCAAACTTCAGTAATGAATCATCTACTGTATCATAAAATTTAACTTCTAACATATTTCTTCTCCATCGACACCTATAATCTCATCTTCTAAATTTGCTTTGAAACAAAATGTACAATTTCCTTCTTTGGTTCAAGAATATAAGGTACCAACTCCTGCGGATATACCTTTACATCATTCTTTAAATCCTCAAGTGGAACCCAGCAAAAATCTAAATCAATCCTTTTGTCATCCAGACCATCATAACCATGAAATACTCCATCTAAAGGAATATCATAATTAACGAGATGTACATTATAATATAAACATATCTGATGACATGGTCTTTTACCCCATGGAAAATATATTTCACCAATCGCCAGCAGATTATCTACCTCTATTTTAGTGTGAAGTTCTTCTTCAAATTCCCGCTTCAAAGTTTCTATACTTGTTTCCATTGCTGCTACATGTCCACCTATAATGGAATAATCATCATTCTTAGGACGCTGTAATAGAATTTTTCCATTGCGTATCAATATTCCACCAACTCTGTATGAAAATACAAAATCATCATTCTTAAATAAAATATCCACTTCAAACTCCTTTGCATTTATTTAAACTATTTCAACTCTTCTATCCATTTTCCATTTTCTTCAAAAAAGAAATATTCACTAATATTGTCATTTAAAAATACTTCCAACATCTTATCCATTCCATAAGCAAGTTTTCTCTGCTTCATTTCATC